>OOCP01000012.1_pt1 | contig 270235 bp, 178 predicted proteins | sample 1671511 | NCBI WGS metagenome assembly OOCP01 (sample SAMN06348164, study PRJEB24527) | human gut metagenome | biome: human gut; feature: ankylosing spondylitis patient; material: feces | host: Homo sapiens | place: China | collected 2015-10 | reverse complement strand
CAAACCCGGCTGGCAGAAAAGGGTATCGGGATTCATTTCAAGTACAGGGGACAGACTGGCGAAGTGCAGGGCATATCTTTTTCCAAAGGTGAATACACGTTCAAGGGTTCGGAGATAGACCGCAGTTTCAGTTTCTCCAAGCTGGATAAATGTTTCGGGGATGCGGAACTGAACACTGCCGGAAGCAACCGACAGACGGTTTCCGTCCCTGTTCAAGAACCGACACGGACACCGTTTAAAGCAGACAGTCCGTTACTGGCAGGCTTGGGCGGTCTATTCTCCGCCCCGTCCTCTCCGGCTGATGAAACACCCGACAATCCCGGTGAAAGGAAAAAGAGAAAAAAGAAACGACACTTAAAATTATAGGGACATGGAAGATAATTTAATTTTGGAGGGGCTTCTCTCCATGGTTACGGAACTGAAAGAACGGCAGGAGAAGCAGGTAATGCCAGCCAGCCGGGAGGAAACGATTAACAGGCTGGACGTTATCGAACAGCGCATTTCGGAAATGCAAAGTAAATCCGGCATTACTGAAAACATGGTGCAGGAGATTCTAAACCAAATCGGCAGTATCGGAAAAGGGCAGTCCGAGAATCAAAAACAAGACCTTGAAGATATAAAGGGGCTTATCGTGACCTCGCACCGATATTTCAAGGAGCGGTTAAAGGTGTTGTTCCCGGCTGATGATACACCGACCGGGGAAACAACGCCCGTTTCATGGCATGAAAAACTGATATACCGGGTAACTCCCTGCCTGAAACCCAAGTTCTTTCTTCTTTCAGCAGGGATAATCATTTGTCTTGTGTCGCTTGTGTTGAATGTACGTTTTATACAAAAAATGCAGTGGTTACAGGACAATGATATAAAATACCGCTATATCCTGATGAAAGGAAAGGCAGACGGCAGCAGCCTTGATTTGCTGGAAACGAAGTTCAACAGGGAACGGGACAACGCTTTCATCCGAAGCCTGACCGATTCGGTGAAAGGCTTTGAATACCGCAGCAGGAAACAGGCGGAAACGTTGGAACGGGCAAGGCTGTTGAACGAACAAGCCGAGCAGCTAAGGGAGAAAGCCGACAAATTAGGCAAGCCATAAAACAAAAGCAAAGCCGGAGCAGAACCGCCCCGGCTTTTTAATTCACTTCTTTTTCTTCGTGCAGTGTTCTTTCTCGAACTGGCGTAGCGTGGTGACGCTGAACCGCTCCTTAATGAACTCCCGGACATCGGAAGCCTTGTAGTACACTTTTCCGCTGATTGTGAAGTACGGCAGCGCACCGATAGCCCGGTAGCGTTGCAGGGTCTTGATACTTACTTTGAACAGCAGGCACAAGTCCTGATTATCCAGCAGGTTGTCATCTTCGGGCAGCACCCTGTCGGCATTGCGCAGTACCCGTACATCCTTGCAGAGTTCTTCCAGTTTGGCGTACAGCTTCTGCATCCATACGCTGAAATCGTCATTCTCTATATACATGATTGCTTCATTTTTCTGATTATACATTATGGTCTGTCAATCGATTGATGAAGCAAAGTTCAGAAAACAGGCGCAAAGAAATTACGGGGGAACTAATGGAATCCCCTATAAATAAATCATAAGCCGTTGGTTATCTGTACCCTTTCTTTTCATGTTCCTTGCGGATAAGCTCTGCCAGTCCATTAAGAAACTCTGTGATTTTACCCGGCTTGCGTTTTATCACGTCCTCATGCTTTTGGTGGCAGTCGCTTATCTTGATGTTGAACAGCCATTCAAAGGCTTTGGACAAATCCACCAGGTAGGCGGGCTTGCCGTTCTGATATACGATTTCTTTGGAGAGGAACAGACCGCTGACCATTTCCATGATGTTGATAAGAGTAGTCTTGTCAGCGAGGAAAAGAGGGGAAAGGGCTTGTTTGTTGACGGGTTGCTGTAACTGTTCCGGGTACTTGATATGCCACTCGATAAGGCGTATTTCGGTGTTCAAAAGTCCTATCGCTTCATCAATTAGATACAGATAGGGCATTTTTTTCTTGCTCAAACCGTACACGATACGATTTAAGACGGTGCAAACCAAAGGAAAAATAACGCAGTGATACGCTATAATCCTGTTCGTTGATACTAAAATTGGCTACATGCGTAGCCAATTCCTCGATAGCTTCTGCCAACTCGGAAACAGAAACTGTACGCTGCGAGTATTCCGATAATAAACGGAAAAATCTCTGTTGTAATACACTTTCCATGTAGTGTTGAAATTATATTATTAATCGTCTTTGTTTTTCATTTTCACATATCCATTTGCATAATTCCCTATAATATTGTGATTATCATCATAAATATAGCCATTGGAATAATATCCTTTAAGTATTCTCTTTGAACTATAAATATATCCGTTAGTATAACTACCAATCGTTTCACCTTGCTTGTCAAATATATATCCATTTCGATAGGTAATCAATGACGTTTTGCATGAACCGAAACATAAAACACTCAGAATTAGTAACAATGTTCTCATATCATTTTTGAATTAGTATCTAAATCTTGATGTATCAATCTTTTTTACCTCTTTTTTCTTATATCCACCAAAGCGATAACTGAAATGTAGAGTAAATGCTCGTGAATAAAATCCGCTATTCATATTCAAGTTTTGCTCCTTAAAACGAACTCGTGTTGCAGGCATTCCCGTATCAAATATATCATTGCAACGGGCGGATAAGCTCAATTTGTCATTGGCGAAATTCCACCGTAATCCGGCAGTGAGATTAAAAATAGATTCTATATCAAATGTCCCTTGTATGACGGGCGTCTGTACATTTCCCATCAGTTCGAAAGACAAATTCTTATTTACCTTAAACGTATTATCCAGTGTGCCGCTAAATACCCATTTCTTACGATTGAAAGGAATGTCGAAAAAATTATCACAGCGTTGGTGCATTTGCATACCGACTAAGGTCAATCGGGAATCCAGCCAGTTTCCTGCCTTAAAAGGCAATATGATGTTTGCGCCCCATACCTGCATATAGTTCCAATTTGTATTTTTATAGATTAGTGCCAGCCTGTCAGTCGATTGATAGGCGGCTTGAGTGAAATAATCTGAGGTGTACGTGAAAAACAAACCAAAGATGTATTTCTGCTTCCATATATAATTCCCATTCAGGTTATAGTTTGTCATCGGTTTCAACCCCGGCGTTCCCCATAATTCTGTATATCCATTAAGATAACTGACGGAAGATTGCATATCCCAATAGCTTGGATAAGTTTTGTCCGTAGATAATGAAAGTTGAAACATATGTTTCGGTGTTTTAAAGTAAATCAATGATGCTTGTGGGTAAACTGCCCATTTATGATAATTGCCAATCGTATAATATTCTCCCGTAGCAGAAACGGATAAAGACGTACCTGTTGTATAGTTTTTGCTCAATGATACATAAAAGCTGGTAGTTTGTTCTCTTAGATTGGAATATGTGTTTTGAGTTTGAATGTTACCTGTCACTTTATCATAAGTTTGGAAATCAATGTCTTTAGCAAATCGGTAGGAAACTCCATAACCCAGATTCCATCTTTTGGGTAAAGACTGTTTCCGGTCTGCATAGATAGAATAGCGATCTATCTTTTGTCCGCCAACCATAGAGAAACAACTCTGATTTCCATCTTGATAATTTGCGTATAGCCTTTGATTATTATTGGAAGTATAATGTGTATAATCACCACCTATTTCAATTCCGAACCCCAAATGATATTGCAATGTAATATTGTGCATTTGATTGTCAACATATTTATCCACATTGCTGGTTTGGTAGTTGCCTGATGTCCGGCTGTTATTATGCTGGTCGGGGGTATAACTGCCTGTGTATGCTACATTGATATTGTTTTTGTTGTTGAAGTTATATTCAAAAGCTACTCTAAGGTCGTGCTTCCAGTACTTACTACGTAACTGTTCGTTTTGTATGATATGATGTGGTTCATCTTTTAGCGTATGTTTGGAATCAAGGTCTATGTATTCTATCTTTTTTACGTTATTTGCTCCGTACATTACATCAAAAGCCATTTTGGGAGTTGATAAACGAAAGTTTCCATTCATTCCCCCGTCATTGAAGTACTGGTTCTTATAGTCAGCACTTATCTCCCCCTGAAAAGAGTAATCGTTTGCATGCTTTAAAACAAGATTAATGACTGCTCCCCGTACATGATATTCAGGAGGTGCGCTATACATCACTTCCGCTTTTTCTACACGATTCACCGGAGTATTGCGCAAAATTGTTTCAAGCTGTCCGGCATCCATTGTGGTAGGTTTCCCATTTAGAATAACAGTCAGTTTTCCTGCTCCAGCCAAAGTTAGTATTCCTCTGTCTTCTTGCACTCCCGGTATTTTTGTCAATGCTTCATACGCATTGTTTACGAGTTGATTTTGGGTAAGAACAGCAAGATTATATCCTAAAAGTCCATTCTCCACTTTTACAAAAGGACGTTCCGCCTTTATGATAACTTCATCCAAAGCATAGTCTTTAGGTTGAAGTTGAATAATTCCGGCATCATTTCCCTTACCTGTCATCTGTTTTGTTTCATACAAAAGGTGTTGTATTATCAATCGGTATTCTTCCTGTTGGCTTTTAAAAACGAATATGCCGTCAGCATTGGAAATGGATGCGCCTATATAAGTCGAATCCATTGTTTGCAAAATAATAGTCGCACCGTCTATAGGCAGTTGTTTGTCATCTATTATTTTTCCGTTAATCGTTTGCCCCCAAGCGACTGTTTGAGAGCAACCTAAAAATAGGTAGAAAAATGTCAATGTTATTATTTTATTTAATCGCATCATACGAATTCAGTTTATTGATTACAAGACTACTAAAAGGTAAAAAAAACTCCTGCACCAAAGAACCATTCCCATTTTTTTTGTATTATGTTATATTGGTAGTTCGTTTGGGATTTAATAATGGCATGTTTACCTATCTCATATGAAAATCCTGCTCCTACCTTATAAGGGATAGAAGTTGCCGGAAGTATCACACTACGTTTTTTGTCCAGTGTATAGCTTCCATATACACTAAAATGTAATTTCTTGTTTAAAGGAATAGTCATGTTTGTTTTTTGTTGAATCTTTATAAGAGGGAGATTTTTATCTATCCGACTATTTCTCATAAGGCTTTTGCATTTTAGATTTCCATTCAATAGATTATTGTTATGATTTAATTTGTAGTGAAACGTTGTGGCGCACTCAATATTTACTACATTCGGAAAATCTTCTTTAAAATCAATATCTAACCTAAAATCATCCCAGTACCTATTATCGTCTTTTGGCGAATGACCAATAATAGACTGTTCCAGTTCCCTTTTAAAAGCATCATCAATATGGATAGGCATTTCTCCTTTCAGCATTTTGGTCAATCGGACAGAATCGTTTGGAGTCCACCCGTTTTGTACTTGTGCATTGACTGAACGGGCGAGAAATAAAAAAAATAACAAAAATATTGCTGTCTTCCAAACGTTTGAAATTATCTGATTAGTCGCATCCACACTTCATTTAAGCCTTATCCGCTAATACATCTTCTTTAATTTTGGTATTGTACACAGTTCTTTGTGCTTACCAAGTGGTTTGTTCCAATGCCTCAGAGGTAAAGACAGGAATAGGAATATCGTTGTTACTACAACTTGTTAGACACGAGAGAGTACAGATAATAAATACGGAAAACATCATGTGAAAAGTAATTTTCTTCTTCATCTTATTGCTGTTTTAAGTAATTGAACATTGATTTCTTGAAATGGCAAAATACGGAAGAATAAAGAAAAAAGGTCTTGACAATTGTCAAGACCCCGCTATAATGGATGTTAAAGATTGGCTATTTCTCCAGTTTGCAACGGATGCATTTGTTCAGTTTGTGGCGGATGCGACTGATTGTTTCAGGTGTGACTTGTAAGAAAGAAGCCACTTCTTTCAACGTAATGTGCTCTTGAATGTCGGGGCATCTGTTCAATAAATCAAGATAAAGTTCTTCCGTAGTTTTACAGTACATATCCAATAATCTATGATACATCAACAAGTATGATTGTTCGACAAGCGTACACTTTATTTGCATGGTTTCGGCATTTGTCGTAAAGAATTCCTCTGCCGTTGAATACGGTAGATAGTAAATCTTTGAATCGCAAACAGCCTCAATAGTGACTAATGACGGTCGGTCGGGATTTATGAATGTACATAAACTCCCTGCAAATTCATTTGAAAAAGTATATCCTACTATATGTATATTTCCTCTTTCATCCACATGGATATATCTCAATAAGCCGTTTTCAATATAAGCCCCCCGGCGGTTCATTTTACCCTGAACAGAGAACTGTTCTCCCTTTTTGAGTTCGATATAAGTTCCATGCTCCAAGATGAAATGTTTTAATAATTCCAATCGGGAATGCTTACCGTATTGTGCATTGAAGTTCTTCATATGTTTGATATTGTTAGGAGATGATATTTTTACTAATCTCATGCTTATACAAAACTACAATAAAGTTGTAGTTTTACAAAGACATTATTGGCATTTAAAGGAATATAACTATTTTTGTAGCAGAGTATTGAAACAGTGGAAACATAAGGCAAATTAAAGAAATACGCTCGTTTCTATATCGTTACCCATTATTCTATATACTTCTTGTAAATACCTGTTATTCAATAGATAATATTCTTGTTTTCGTTTCCCGAAAAGATAATGTAATATTTGAAAATATACTAAATGCTAAAAAAACTTCTTGGATATATTGATAATTCCAAATAAATATCTACCTTTGCACGCAGAAATCGAACCTAAGACACAAAATTGTGTTGAACGGTGCAAAGTTGTGAAAACCTTATTCAAGGGACTAACATCGTAATGAAGATATAACTTATTGAGAAATAGTGCTATACAAACCGATTTTCGGTTGCTGGTGGCACCACTTAGAAGAAAAGCAAAAGACAGTAAAATCCTGATTTCCAAACGGAATCGGGATTTTTTGTTTTCCGACGGAACGTAAAAAGCGGCAGAATATTACGGTTGCTGGTGTTCCAAAAGGTGGAGCAAAATAGGTGGAGCATGAATCTCCACCGAATAAGGTTACTTCTCTCTGATTTGCAACATTTTGCGTATCAAGAAAGCGTGCATGGTTTCCTACTTTTGTACAACGAAAAAACTGTAGGAACATGAAAAGAGACTCATTCAATGTGCTTTTCTTCATCAAGAAAGCCAAACTGCTGAAAAACGGGGAAGCTTCCGTGTGTATGCGCATCACCGTGAACGGTGCGCGAGTGGAAAACAATATCCGCAAGAGTATTGAACCTGCCTTGTGGAATCAGGCGAAGGAGTGCGCCAAAGGGAAAAGCCGCAAATCCTGCGACTTGAATGCCTATATTGAGGAGGCGAGAATTAAGCTCCACCAGACTTTCAATGAACTGGAGAAACAAGGACAGTTCATCACCGCTCGCCTACTGCAAGAAAAGTTCTTCGGGCAAGACCAGGTGCCCGAGGTTGTCCGCACCCTTATTCAAACCATCCAAGAACATAACGACCAATGCCGTGAACTTGTCGGCAAGGACTATGCCTTGATTACCGTTCGCCGTTATGAGAGTTGCAAGCGTTATCTCGCCGAACTTATCCAATTGAAATACGGTAAGGCGGATTTGCCATTGTCGGAAGTCAATGGCGAACTGGTGCGTGCTTTTGAGTTCTACCTCAAAACAGAGAAGGAATGCCAGCAGAATACGGTTATCCGCTACATGAAGTGCTTGAAGAAGATAACCAACCTTGCGCTTGCTAACGAGTGGATTACCAAAGACCCGTTCATCGGCATAAAGTTTCATGAGAAAGAGGTTATCCGTGAGTTCTTGACAATGGACGAACTACTCACTATCTATCACAAGGAGTTTCCGTTGGAACGTATAGCCATTGTCCGTGATGTTTTTATTTTTGCTGCGTTCACGGGATTGGCATTCATAGACGTGCAACAACTGGCACCGGAACATATCGTGGAGGATTCTAATGGCAACCTGTGGATTCGCAAGCCTCGTCAAAAGACGAAGAACATGTGCAACATTCCCCTGCTTGACATTCCGCTGGAGATTCTCCGCAAATACGCAAAGCATCCGGCTTGCCAAAAGAAAAACTGTCTGCTTCCTGTTCCTTGCAATCAGAAAATGAACAGTTACTGTGCGCCCGTAAAGGTCGCGTAATGAATGTCTCTTTAGCAAGAGACTAGACTAGATTCTAAGTCTACTTCCAACCGACTTATCCGGCGGGGAAACCCGATGGGGAGTGTCGCATGTCGGTTGCAGCATGGCCGCCCTAATTGCCAAGGGCAAGTGCATCGCTGGGGAGAAAGACAGACACGAGGATGAAGCCTATACTGGTTGAACGATAGTTCAGTGAGGCATGTTGGACTTGTGACGAAAGGCAGTTGTATTGTCACACCGTGGCTCTCTCATTTGTCAGGTAGCCTTTGAGAGCATAGAATATAGCTACGGCACAACCGCAATAAGCGGAGAAAAGAACGAAAGTCGCATCCGACAGTCTGTCGCGCTAATAGTCATTACGAAACTAAACGGGGATTTCCTAAATCGGGATGCCTATGGAAACAGGGGCTATGTATAAAGATACTGAATACCCGATATGGAAACGGAGCTTCCGTAGTAGTCCGAGCAAGGTAACGCCTTGCACATGGCGAAGGGAAGCAGTTGTCAACTTAATACAAACTAAGGAAAACGTGTGAGACGTATGAGAGATCCACAGCAAGTATTAAACGCTTTATGCGAACATAGTAAAGATTCGGATTACCGATACGAAAGGCTCTACCGAATTCTGTTTAATGAGGAAATGTTCTTCATAGCCTATCAGCGTACATATACCAATCAAGGTAATATGACGCCCGGCAGCGATGGTAGAACCATCGACCGAATGAGCATTGACCGCATACGGAAAATAGTGGCAAGTCTGAGGGATGAATCTTATCAGCCCTATCCTGCCCGTCGAGTATACATTCCTAAAAAGAATGGAAAGAAACGCCCGTTGGGTATTCCCTCTTTTGAGGATAAACTCGTGCAGGAAGTGGTACATATGATTCTGGAAGCCATTTACGAAGGACACTTTGAGGATACCTCACATGGATTCCGCCCCAATAGAAGTTGTCACACAGCATTAAGAGATATAAAGGTGACATTCAAAGGAACACGATGGTTTATTGAAGGTGACATCAAAGGCTTCTTTGATAATATTGACCATAATATTATGATCGATATCCTCAGAGAACGCATCTCCGATGAACGGTTCCTGCGTTTAATCCGCAAATTCTTAAATGTAGGCTATATGGAGAAATGGACATACAACAATACTTACTCGGGAACACCACAAGGTGGTATTATCAGCCCTATATTGGCTAATATCTACCTTGATAAGTTCGACAAGTACATAAAGGAGTATGCCGAAAATTTCAATAAAAGCAAAGGACGGAGGCTAACCTGTGAATATCAACGTAATCGGAATCAGAGAAATGCATTACGATGGAAACTGGAAGACGAAACGGATGAAAACCGTAAAGCTGAACTGAAATCAAAAATTGCCCGGCTGCGCAAGCAGATGTTGGATATTCCTGCAACAAGGGACATGGATGATACATTCAAAAGATTGAAGTATGTAAGGTATGCTGATGACTTCCTTATTGGAATGATCGGCAGCAAAGAGGAATGCAAGATTGTCAAAGCCGACATTACGACTTTCATGAGAGAAAAGCTCAAACTGGAGATGTCGCAGGAGAAGACTTTAATCACCAATGCACAAGAGCCTGCAAAATTCCTTGGATATGAAATCATGGCACGTCGTTCTATGGATCATACACGCACACGGAGTGGGCTACAACGCCGTCCGTGGCTGGGAACAATTGTGTTGAATGTATCTTACGAAACCGTACTTAAGCGCCTTCAATCCTATGATGCTGTGCGTATCACACAAGTTAATAGGAAAGAGACTCTTAAGCCTTCGTCTCGTAAGTATATGGTAAATAGACAAGACGCAGATATTCTGGCGCAATACAATCTTGAATTGCGGGGATTCTACAACTACTATTCCATTGCGGACAATATCAGTTATTGGGGGTGGAAGTTCAATTATTTCATGAAGTACAGCATGCTTAAAACGCTCGGTCGAAAACACAAAAGAACTGTCGGACAAATACTCGAAAAGTATAGGGACGGGACGGATGTGGTTATCCCTTATAAGGATAATAAAGGAAACGAGAAACAAAGAGTATGGTATAACGGTGGGTTCAGATGCAAACGTTTCACAGACATCTATGAGGATAACCATTACGACAATATACCGAACACGATGTATCTTCCTGCCCCCACACTTGTGGAAAGGCTTAAAGAGAAAAGATGTGAACTATGTGGAAAAATGGGAGACCTTGTGATGCATCATGTACGTAACATCAATCAACTGAAAGCTGATACAAGATGGAATACCATGATGATTAAACGACATCGTAAAACACTCGCGGTCTGTCACAACTGTGATGCATTAATCCACAAAAGCTATGATTAATAAAGTTATGTTGACAATGGAGAGCCGTATACATGGAGACATGTACGTACGGTTCGGGGGCAGGTTAGTGGAAACTTACTACCGCAAGGTGGAAAAGCGCTGTTGGCCTAGCCTACTGAAAGAGATAGCAGATCTGTGCCTGATAAACAAGACCTTGACCACACACGTTGCCCGACACTCGTATGCGACCTCTGTCTGCCTTGCCAATGGTGTGAGTATTGAGAATGTGGCGAAAATGCTCGGTCATTCCAATATCAAAATGACACAGCACTATGCCCGTGTACTTGATTCTTCTATTCTGCGAGATATGAATAATGTTAAGTCCGTGATGTTAAAAGTAATGCAATAGATATGGACAGAGGAATAATAACAATCAGTAAAACAGGTGCGGTCACTATGCCGACTGCACCTATATGGATGACGCAATACGAGATTGCCGATTTGTTCGGAGTATTTTCATGCGATATTCGCAAGGTGAGTCGTTCCATCTATAGGAACAAGGAATTAGACGAGACAAAAACGAGGAGATATATCAAACAGCCGGACGGTATCAGTTATGATACTTATAGCATTGAAATGATTATAGCCGTTGCATTCAGGATATGCAGTAAAGGAAGTATCCTGTTCAGACAGTTTATAATCGGTAAAATGAGTGCTACCACAAAAGAGACACCAATAACACTGTTTGTTTCCTGTGGTAAAAGAAGCAACCTATGGTATAGTTGAACCTATTCCGCCAGCCACTTATTCCCCATGTCGGATGCGAAAGTAGCGTATGACTATGATGACAGAGGCAAGGTCAGGCGGCAAAGCCGTTTCGGGCAGAATCTTCCTCAAACAGGTTTGAGCGTATTCAGCCCGAAAAACTTGCCACTGCCTGCCACACGCTTGAAAAGCATCCAGCAACGGGAACAAGCGACTGACGGAAAATTAAAGGGTATAAAAGAACGGTTTACAGACGAAGCAGGATACTATGCTTCATCCGTAAGCCGTTCCTTTTCTTTTTGTTGTAAACCCATTGCTGCTGCAATACAGGGCAGATGGCAAACTTCGCTCCTTCAAGAAAATCAGGTTGCCCTCTGTCGATAGGCGGAGCGGTAGCCGTCATTCAACATCCACTCAATGTCCAACCCTAGATAGAGTGATATTCCGTTTTGCTTTCATTTTTTCCGTGGAATGTCCGCTAAAATGTTCGGTCAAGAACTCCCCAATATATTTATAATCTATCAAATCTATGGCTTTTGGCTCACTTTTGGCTGATCATAAAGCATTTGAGATTATAGTGTCGTATATTTCTTTATTAGAGGCACATTCAATATAAAGAAGAGCTTTCCAATAATTTGTGCCGAACTTCTCTTGCAGTTTTGATGCTGCGTCAAGAATACTGTTCTTTATCTTATCTGCAGGAATAGAGTTTCCAATTAATGACTTAATTATAAATATAAGTTCGTCAATAACATCGGATGAATTTTCTGCGAATCTATTAAGTAAATCAAGCCCTGTATAATGACCTACAATTTTCGCATAAAACAAGTCACTAATTTCTGTTGGCTGTTCTAATCTAAATGAAAACACTGGAGTCTCTTCAATAAGTTCTCCTCGGACAAAAAGATATTGATGATTCGGTATTTCATCTATAAATAAGTTCAAAAATATTCTATCTGTTTTAGTCCTCCAAATTTTTGACTTCTTCCCATTACAAGTCATACAACATTGCATCAAATTTTTTGGATTGTCAGAAAATTCTGGAAACTCTGTTTTGGGGATACAATGGTCTAAAGATTGAACATTATTAATTGTACAATTTGGGCATAACTTTGAAACTCGATTATGTTCATCAGTAGTAAGCTCTGCAAGCAATTCTTGGAATGGCTTCATCTGAAATGAATACATATTCAATAAAGCTTCTTTCTGTTCGTCCGTGACGGGTGCTGCCTTCAAATTTTGAAGTGTGTCTTCTTTAAAGCAGGTATCATAACATTCAAATTGAGTCTTTATTGTTTCCTCAATATCTGAAACTACAGTCTTGGCTTTCCCTTCCTTTTTTGCATTCAGTACTTTTTTGTGAAAATTGAATGCGTCCCCGGTATAACTCTTAATTCTTCTCATACTTGCAACTTGTATCGTTGTTGAATATACATTTTAAGACCAATGCCCAATTCAATATCGCGTGATTGTAAAGCCGAAATTAAATCATCATATGATAACCCCAACGATATTAACTCATCAATTTTTGTTTTAAAATACTTAGGAATATTTTTGTTCTCAAAAATTTCCTCGACTAATGCTGACACATTTGCACCTAACGATTCCATATTAATGGAGCGAATTACTGGTAGATTATTTATCCTATCCATAATTCTCACTCCGATAGATCTCATCTCTCGAATGACAAGAGGGGAATGTGTAACAATAATTGCATACGATTGATATTCATCAAGTAATTGATATATTGATGACATCAATGATGTTATCGCATTTGGATGCAAGTGTGTTTCTGGCTCATCAAACAAGATTAATGAATCATACCTGATATTGGCAACAATATTACAAAATATAAACAATAGCGAAGATTCTCCAGAACTCATATAATCTACAATTTCGACTAAATGGGCTTGGTTTACTTTTAATTTTTCTTCTTGAGTTGTAAATAATGCAGATATTATATCTGCCGAATACAAAGGAGATAGTATATTTCTCAGAGATTCAGCCCGTTCTCTGCCATTAATTGTTTTTGTAGTTTCCAATAATTTCAGTTTTAATTCCTTTGGTGCTAAAACCGTTTTATTATCTTTTTTTCCACAAGCTAATCCACAATATATATAGTTGAATCCCACACTATTCTTTGGCACATCAAAACTATCATATAGACTTGTTGAAACGGCAATTACTTTACTATACAATGGCACTTGTGGTGCAAATAGATCCTCTCTCCCTTTTGCAAGATCAAGCGGTAAGGCTGTGATTAGTTGTGTTTTGCCAACTCCATTTTGTCCTATTATGGCAAAAACTCTCTGCTGAAAAGCACTGTTAATATCAAAAGAGAACTCTATATGAATCGGATTCTCTGCATATTTGGGAGAAAACTCATAAGAGAATCTATAACAACTTGATATTTTCCGATTATCAATTAGATATTTTTCTTTTCTTAGAATGCGTTCTACACTATTGTCTCTTATAAGACTATGGAAAAATGGATGTCTTTCAAAATTATCTTCTATAAATGAAAAAATGGCGCAATCCTTTAAGGCCCATAATATAGAGAGATACTTCTTGGGGAAATTTTGTTTAAGGTTGTCATAATATTCTTGTGTTTGTCCAATTGAGCAGAAATCGTTTTCGCCTAATGAATAGAAACTATCTTCCATAAGGTCGCGAACACGATATTTTTGATGTTCTGAATCTGTATATTCCTGCTTGACGTTAATTATCTTTAGTGGACCAATGTGCGTATAACCCTCTTTAGATTCATAGTAAAACAGTTCAAATCGGGACTCTACTCCGTAATCATCCCAATGATCTACCACCAAGACAAATGATGGAAATTTATTTGGTTGACAGTGTGAAGAAAGTTTATGTGCATAGCCTCGTGGACTTCGTTCCAATAAAAAAGGAATATTATTTTCCACTACTGCGCTATCATCAATAATTGACGTGTGTGGCTCTATTTTATATGAAAGGTCTCCATTCTCATTAACCTCATACGGCTTTAGAATGTATTTTTTAGGAAGCAAATACTCGTTAATGGTAGCAACGAGAATAAGTTGAGAGTCATGATTATGATAAATCGGATTTACGGTTTCAATAATAAACTTATTAAATAACTCCTCCTTTTTAAACAGTTGAAGTACTTCAGAAAATAAATAATCACAATCCCAATCATCATTGTTAAACATATGTTGTTGAATGTCACCTCTCAGATTATTAAAGCGAGGATCCGATGATGGCAATGTATCTATATCCCAGATATTTGACAGAAAGCCAAAGAAATTACCATCATTTATCAAGGAATTAAAAAAATTAGATCCCTTAATCTGATTGAATAACATTTTCTGTTGGACAGGAGAGAATATAGTTGTTGTCATAGCTAACCAGGATATTAAGATTGCACTTTAAATGTAGGCACACAATTAAAACTTATTTATTTTTAATTAGATTCTCATTATCAACGCCAATAAGAACATAGCCACCAGCAGCATTGGCGAAGCCCGCAACTTCATCGTAGATTTCCTTAACCTTAGAAAGTACACTGCGTTTGAAATCTACATTGTAGCCTTCAAAGGCTTTCACTAGCTCTTGTATTTGCGATGCTGTTAATTGAACACAAAGTTACGAAATTATTTTGGATCAGGCTACCGTTCAGTACTTATTGATTCAAAAACAAAAAAGTTTCGTCATATCCAAGTCTGGTTTTCACGACTTACTCAATAGAAATGTCAAAGTCTAACATTTCGATATATTGTCTGTATATAGGCAGAGGAACTAACCTATGGTATAGTTGAGTCCATCTCGCCAGCCACTCGTTTCCGATGCTCGGATGCGAAGGTAGCGTATGGCTTTGACAGCAGAGGCAAGGTCAGGCGGCAAAGCCGTTTCGGGCAGAATCTTCCTCAAACAAGTTTGAGCGTATTCAGTCCGAAAACCTTGCCACTGCCAGCCACACGCTTAAAAAGCATCCGGCAACGGAAACAAGCGACTGACGGAAATCAGAGAATATAGAGGAACGGCCTACAGACGAAGCAGGATATTGATGCTTCATCCGTAAGTCGTTCCTTTTATGTTGGAAGTCCATCGCTCCGCAATCATAGGGCAGACGGCAAACTTCGCTCCTTTAAGAAAATCAGATTGCCAATTAGGTTGCCCTCTGTCGGTAGGCGGAGCGGTAGCCGTCATTCAGCATCCTTTCGATGTCGGATTCACGGTAGAGGATTTTACCACCCAACTGGATATAGGCGATACGCCCCTCATTACGGTAATCTTGAAGTGTCCGACGGCTTACCTTCAACCGTGCCGATACCTCCTTGTCGGTAAAGAAACGCTCACCGCCCAGTGTCGGGCGGTAGTTGGCGGTCAGATGCTCAAAACGGTCAAGCAGACTGTCGAGGCTGCCCATGAAGTGGATTATCCACTCGTTGTCCTTGTTAATCAATTCATTCATGTTACTCTGGATTTAGTGGGTATTGTTATTATAGTTAGTTCATATAGTCTTTCCTTTGAACCTTGCTTCCTTTCTCCTGTCCTCCACAACGGAAACGATACGTTTCACATCTTCGGGACGGTAGTACGTCTTGTGATTGATTTGGCTGTATGCCAAAGTTCCATTGTCCCGAAGCGTCTGCAATGTACGTGGGCTGATGCTGAGCATCCGGCACACGTCCTGATTGTCCATCCACTCGCTCATTGTCTTTTCCCCGTGCCGTTGGCAGATAGCCTCCATGCGGCTGACAAAACGGTCGAACCTTGCGACCATTGCCTCAAAAGTTCTTTTTTCGATTGATACAATTTCCATAATGTATTCCTTTTGTTGTTTCTTTTGCTACAAAGGAATATATAATACATTGTCGGGCAATCGTTTTCCTGAAAGTGGCAGCGTGTTGCGTTGATATGGTAGTCATTGTCCTATATCACATTTTCAAATTAGTATTGAAAGTCCGATTACATATCAACTCATCAATACTGAGAACTTTGTAGCAGAAAAATATATCAAACTTATCAGTCTGCCGTATTATCAGCCATACGACTTATCAATTATACATACGGCTGATAAAGCATATTATTGGTCATATGACATTATGGTCAGTTGAATTAACGTATGACCATACATACGTTTTATCAGTTAAACTCAAAGGTAACTTCATATGATAAGTTATCTTATAAAAGTATCTTTCTCTGTCAATGCTTCAAATGATTTTTGTGTTCACTTGAACACAGCAAGGTATGTTTTGGGCTGCTCAAAATACTTCGAGCAGCTCAAAACGCCTTGTCCTTACAGGAAACTGGATTTCCTCCGAAGTCGGAAATCCTTTCAAATCAGCGATGCCATTTTTACCCTTTTGAATAGTCTGAATTATTCTTTATCCACTCTTTTGCTAATTCTGTGAGTCTGTATTTTTGCTTCGGATGATTGGGCTGTTCAGGATACATTGGTTCAATTGCACCATCTTCCAACGCAGGAAGAAAATAATTTTTCCGGAATGATGTACGATGTTTGAATCCCATATTGGACATAATTTCATTCATCGCCATATAGTCGTCACTCATTGAAAGAATCATTTCTTGAACTTGAGCGGTACTTGGTCGGTAGTTGAGCGGTACTTGGTCGGTAGTTGAGCGGTACTTGTCCTCTTTAGTTGCTTTTTTATCCTCCTTGTCTATCTTTGTTGTATCGGATGCGAAATAAGGTCGCATGAAAGTAATAGTAACAAAGCCACCATCAGAAGACCATGTGGGGGATTCCACACCTTGTGCCTGACAAGCATCCATGATACGCTTTGCACCACTCCCCCAGTTTTCCAGATAAGTCATCCGATAAAGTGCTTCCGCCACTTTTAGGTTATGCGGATATGACTCGTGAGGCTCCTTTATGTTTTCAGGTGTTATCTGAGGTGGAAATGTACCAGGACTAGCTATTTCTATACGGTCATCATAGATGGCAAGACTGATAGTCAGATTATATCTTTCCCAATGACGGTGGCAAAGGGCATTGATAAGGGCCTCACGCAACGCATTATAAGGCACTTCAAGCTGCTCCTCCCGTTCCAAACTATGATTGGTGATTCTACCACTGAGAGAAAGATGCTTGAAACAGAACGCAACTCCGGCATCTAACAGTTGGAAGAAATTACCTTCAGCACGTTGATTGTCTCGGAACATATTTTTATTCGTACCCACAAACCGAGCCATTCTTAGCGTAAATTGCGGATACTCGTCTATGTTATTGGAAAACAGCAATACCGCACCATTAGTCGGCACGCCATTCTTAAGCAATTTCCATTTTGAAAGAATATCTCCGGTCGGTTCATACAATGCCGACTCAGGAATACGTCCACCGTCAATACCTCGCCGGATGCAGTTGCGAATCAGGTTTTCATCAAGGTCTGTCAATGCCACACTGTCAGCTGCCAACCTTTCCCACGCATACATCTGTGGTTGGTGAGCCCGGATTCGTTCATCGTACATATCTTGCGGCATGACCTTCGTTGTACTTTCAACTTTATAATACGGACAACCGTGGAATGTGTGTGGACGTTCACCCCATACCCAACCGTCAAAGTGCATGCCAATGACTTTATTGCCCGGATACTCTGGTACATCAACATACGCCACTCGAACATCTACCGCAGGTTCTAATCCGGCCAAAGCCTGAGCAATCTCCTGCTGCGTTTTGTCCGTTACCTCCTGTCCGATTATCTTTAAAGAACTCGGAGCAACACCAAAAAACAGCCATCCACCTTCTGTATTGAGAAATGCGCATGCCGAGTGCATGCCGTCTTTTAGTTCGCCAGTAGTTTTCTTCAGCTCCAGAGTCCGTGACTCGTCGGAAGAAATTAGTTTCTTCATATCGTCTATTGTCATATAAGTTAGGATTTCTTGGTATAATAACTATCAAGATACGAAAAAACATTTGTGCTATAAAAACCTTTTTTCGCAGATTTAGGATTCCCAGGGTCAAGCAATCTTACCCTATATAACTTGGCATCATTTTTAATTTCATTTCTCTGAGCATTCCAATTCTTGTTTTGTATGAAATCAGAATATCGCATCTTGCATCGTCTAATTAATTCAGCGTTATCCCAAGGATACCGTTTTCGAATATTTTCCTCGGTAAGTGCAACTCTTATTCCGTCTTTATCATATGTAAAACCTAAGCCGTCGAAAGAACTGCCTTTCTTAAAATCGATATCTATAGTTATGGCTATATCATAGTTCTGGTCACTCTCTTCTTTGGCTATTTTGCTTTTGACCAAAGTTAAGTAGTTTTTGGTTTCTTCAGTAAGGACAGATTCCGACACCATGTTGGAAGAAACATACGCCAATGGCATCAAATAAAAATTATAGTTAGATATGTCTATTTCTATCTTCTTTTCTTTAATAAGCGTGATATAATTCTTTATGCAAGCAAATCCTAATTCTTGAATTTGGCGAGAAATATCATCCATATTGGCAAAATGGATAGAATTGTCTCTTAGTTCAATAAGAGCTTCAATATTATCACGAAGATTAGTTGGTAGATATTTTTGGTTATCAAGAATGGATAGTGTTTCCATTATAGAAATAGTTTTGGGATTTCCACTTCTGTTTTTATCCACATATTTTCTTGTCGTGGATTTTGTGCCGTCTTTATTGATACAAGGTTTAAGAACGTATAATGAACGCAACTTATACCGATTCTGTCTAAGAATTATTGCTTTGAGAAGCAACTCCCACGCATTAACTGCAAGTATTGCAAATGTTTCCTCACGATATTGGAAATTAGGCTTATTATAAAGCTCTATAGCAGATAGCATACTTGCAATCGACTTATCTAAAAGACTCCGATATGTTTTGTTGATTTTCATAAACTATCCTCCCAATCTGGCATTTCTTGTATTATCTCACCATTGAGAAGTTTTCCATTTGCATGCTTGTTACGCTTGATTCCGTCGCTTCCCCATGTTCCCCATTGCTTAAAGAAGAACCGGGAGCCTTGCTCTTCAACCTGTCTGCGAATATTTAGAACCCATGATTCTTGCATTGGTCGGGCTTGAGAGCCACTTTCGCCGCCAACAATAACCCAATCAATCCCTGCAAGATTAAGTTCTTCTATATCTTCCACCAAAGGTTCACAAGAAAGAAATTTTACAGTGGCAGGCATATTACGTAGTAAATCGATTCTAAAACGATAGGATTTAGCCTCTACTGTTACGCCAAGCCAAACATTTTTAGGTATATCGCGAGTGTAAAAATACTCCGTCATACGTTTAGCTCTTTTTGTGAGAATCTGATAACGATGTTGTGGTGTCTGCTTAATTACATTAAACATTTTATCCACAAATTCAAAAGGAACATTTTCGTGAAAGATGTCACTCATTGAACAGACAAATATGTTGTGATTACCTTTCCAGTTCAAAGGCTCATTTAGGCATCTCTCATGAAGTGTAACGGTAAATCCATTAGTATATTTCTCCTGCCCCATCGCTTTTAGACGTCGAGCCATTACTTCTGCGTAACAATGTAAGCATCCTGTAGACTTTTTTGTACATCCTGTTATAGGATTCCACGTTTTGTCAGTCCATTCAATTTTACTTTCTGCCATATTACATTCGAATAATACAATACTCATTCAACAATACACTCACTTTATGATTTCGCCCATCAGTAAAATAAGCAGTTGCTTTTCCTTCAGAGACAAGGCGTCTTAACGCTTCGGTGTAATGACTTCTACTATATAATGTAGTTATCTGATGTGATTCAAAAATACTTACTGCTGATAAGGTTCTCCCTTTATACGTGCTATATAGTTGTTCTTTAAGACAATCAATGTTTTCTGATTTTGGGTCAAACAAATCTAACGATGTACTATTAGCAAACTTTGGGTCAAATGTATAGGTGTTTACCCCATCAAATATTGTCCCTACATTTGCAAAATCAGTGTAAATCTGTTTAATCAAATCAAATCCTCTACGAGACTTTGTTATGTGAAGAATATAATGACTAGTCGTTAGTGAATCTTCTTCCTGAAATTTGAATGCTGTATAATAAACAGATTCTCTTCCATTGGTAGGTACCAATTTTTGATATTCTCTCCCTAATGATTCAATTATGAATTGTAAACGTTCTGGGACAGACCCTTTGAGTCTAAGATTACGTTTTGTTTCCTCATAGGAAGAAGGAAATAACTCTCTCAAAATAGGGTCAAATTTTTCATTTTCAAATGCGGGATTGATACGCTTGGTATTGATAAATATGAATACTTCATTTCCCCAGTACTGGAGAAATTTTGAGATAATTGTAGTATCTACATTTTTGTAGCCGAACGGATCGATAAACAAAACAGCAGGACATTCGTTTTTGCCATTTACCATTGTGCTTTTTACTAAAAAGTCGTTTATCCCCTGACACTCTCCAACTTCTCTATCACGAAAATGAATTTTTTTAGCAAATGTACCTTCTGGGAATTCTGCTGTAAAATTTTGTTTTAGAGCTTCGCAGTATTCCTTATCGTTGAATACCATCCAAACTTTATTCCGCAGGAATTCGTTACTTGCACAATTCCGTGCTAATAATATAGGTGTTGATGGATTCCCGTCTTCATATTTGCCTGGCCCCGCAAACAAATCATAATAACCAATTTTACGAGGTTTATGTTTGGTCGAGATTATAAGAGCGTATTGAGGAAAGTATTCCGCAACAATACGGGCCTTTACTCTTGATGAAATCGTTTGTCTTTCAAAAAAATTAGATGTTTCCATATATATAATTAATTACGGCTCTGCAACCATAAACGGATAATAGTCTGTATCAATATTATATAAGCGTGGGGCAGATTGATGCTCTTTATAGTTTTCCACTTGGTCAAGAACCTGATCAAAAACATCGTCGCTCCATTCAGGTGGGTAACCGTTTTCATCAAGCAAAAACCAAAGGTCTTGATTGAGTTTGGCACGGACATTTGTATTTGACAACCAATCGGCAAAGCACGATTGGGTATCAATCAACTCTTTTACTTTTTTGGCGAGAGCCTTACACTTGTCATTGATAATCAGCGAGCCTACTTTGCGGTCTGTACCATACTCAAAGTTATGAACATCGCGCATATGCATCAATATATCGTAAAAGGCTTTCTCCTCAAATGTAAGTCCGAGTTTACGAAAACTCTCTTTATCCTCGCCTAATTTATTAAGGATATCGAGTGCCTGTTGGGTAGCATTACGGATAATCTCATCCACCGTATCTTTCTGCGTCTGGGTAGCCTCAGCAGAAGAGAGTGATGCACGGCGGTTGTGATATTCTTCCAAAGTTTTTTTAAGTAACTCTTCAAATTTCTCTGCGGCGAACTTGTTTGTATTCTTATATTGTGCAATACTTCGACGCAGCATTTTGATAAGCACCTCAAGTCGGGTGGCAGGTAGTTTAACTCCGTTGAGCTGTTCGATAAAGCCAGGGCTAAATATGCTTTCTTCTACATCTGTGTCAAGTATGCTCACCACACTGTTGCATTGTAATGCTTCAGCAACCATACGTTGTACCACACGATTCATATTTTCCGTATCATGTTTCTCGCCCGAAGCCTTGCGAATATAAGTAGCGACACACATAAAGCACTGTGACAACGACAACTGTTCGTGGTTCAGGGCGTTTGAAGGTTGACAGATGTCATAAGCGGTTTTCAGACGCTTCACGTGAGCCAAGAAGAAAGTCTTAGCATCTACCTCTTTAGGCCTTTTGCCCTCTTTGGCTACATTGTACATTTTGTTCAAAGTCAAAATATGCTCTGACGCTTTGCCAAGACATTCAAGTCGGTCAAGCGGTTTTGAATCTTTATCTATGAATGGTTTTAGGTCAAAACCTGCAAAGAGCTGCTTGATAAGTTCGAGTTCTACAAGCAACGCTTCTAACGCTTGCTGCACATCATCCTCGCTTGGACCAAAAGTATCACCGCCATATTGCTTCATGGCTTCCATCATATTATTGCGAATACCTATGTAGTCAATAATGTAGCCAAAGTCTTTACCTGGGTATTTACGGTTGACACGGCTGACTGTTTGTACCAATGTATGCTTTTGCAGTGGCTTATCGTTGTATAGATAGGTGAGGCACGGTACATCGAATCCCGTAATCCACATATCCACAACTATGACGACACGGAAGTTTGAGTATTCCTGTTTAAAGGCATTTTCAAGTGTCTTGGTGCGCTTCTTGTCACCAAGATAGTCGTACATATCTTTTTTGTCGTTTTTGCCACGGGTGGCAACCATGGCAATAGTCGGCATCGGCATCAGTTCCTTTATATCCTTTTCTGGTACCACATAGTCCTCTGGGGCTTTATGTTCCTCGAACCAGTCCGGACGGAGTTTGCGGAATTTTTGCAACAGTGCGTATCCTATTTCTCGCTTGCTGCATACCACCATCGCCTTTTGCACCACACCGGGCTTGTTGTCACACGAGGCAGTATAGTGCGCTATAATGTCAGCTGCAAGGCGTTCAAGCCGTTCTTCATCGCCAAGTATTTGTTCCATTGCACTCATCGCCTTTTTGCTTGCAGCGATGTCTGTTTCGGTTGCGCCCTCTTCTGCACATTTGGCATAATAGTCTTCTATTTCCTTGACTTTTTGTGAGTCGAGTGTTACTTTGGCAATGCGTGGAATATACTTAATATCTTTAGTAATGTCATCATCCACCGCTTGCTGCATTGTGTAGCGGTCTACAATATCACCGAACACTTGTATGGTTTCAGCAATAGGTGTGCCCGTAAAGCCGACGAATGTGGCATTGGGGAATGCTGTGCGGAGTTGTTCGGCGTAGGGCTTGGTGACGAAAGCACCGATTTTACTCTCGTCAATCATCCTTACGGCGAGCGCACCTCCTGAGGTCTGTTCCACCTTGGCTTCGATGTCCTTTAGTTCTACAACTTTTATTTTGTTGCTCAACCGGATCTGGGTGCGATGAGCCTCGTCAGAGAAGCAAATGATATTGCGGCGAGTATTCAATTCTCCAATTGCCTCGCAAAACTTCTGGATTGTGCAGATGAAGAAGCCACCACTGTCACGAAGCGAGAGTTCGGTTTTTAGCTCTTCACGATCGGTAATAACCTTAACTGTTCCAAGTTGCAGAAAATCCTGAGAGCGCAAGAAGAGTTTTCCCGCCTGTGTCTGTAAGTCGTCACGGTCAACAATCATAATGACTGTGGGTGAACCGAGTTCCTTGCAACGCAGCGCGAGTTGCCGGGCGATAAACATCATTGTGTAGGTTTTGCCGCAGCCGGTTGCTCCAAAGTACGTGCCACCTTTCGAGGTCTGTTCTTCAAAGGCGCGGCGAATACTGTCGAGCATCATGCGTGTAGCGAAGAACTGGGGATAACGGCAAACGATTTCTTCTTCCCTGCCACACTTTTCATCGGGAAAATAAACGTAGTCGCGCAGAATTTCCAAGAACCTCGAAGGCTCATATACGCCTTTTACAATAGTGCGTACTTGGTCTATACCCTTTTGGGCGGAAGGATCTTCGTTGTTTACCTTTTTCCAGGCATAGTAATGTTCGTATGGGGTGTAAGTAGTGCCGAGTCGGGTGTTGTTGTCGGTGGCATCACTGATGCACGACAACGGGCAATAACGCAACAGATGGGGTATGTCGCGCATATACCGGGTGTGTATCTGCTCGTAAGCCTGTGCGATGTCAACATCAAGTTTTGTGGGGTTCTTCAATTCAAAGATGCAGAGCGGTATGCCATTGACAAAGAGCAATACATCGGGAATGCGCACATCGTTCTTCATGCCGTATGCGACCTCAAACTGATTGACAACACGGAAAATATTACGGTCTGTATTGTCAAAGTCGATAAAACGAATATCGAAATTCTCACCGTCACCGTGACGGGTATAACGGTAACCGTCACGGACAAGTTGAAAGGTGTTGCGCAGACGCTCAAAGTGGGTTTGTCCTGGAACGTGGCGCAAATAGTTGATTACTTCGGTGACATCGCTGTCAGTGAGATTAGGATAACGATTTTGCAAATAGATGTGCAAATCGTTGACATTAAGGTCTTCGACAAGCAATGGCTCACGTAGTTGACGGTGGATATTTCCGCCATTAGTATATTGCCAACCCTCTGCTTGCAGCAAATCAATCAGGGCTTTTTCATATTCACTCTCGTAAAATTTTCCTTTCATGATGTCAACTTTTAAGAGTGGGCAGCCCGCTGCACTAAGGCAGGGCAAAGAGTCTTGAGTTTCTCGCGTGCTTGTGAAGCAATATGTTTAGCACGTTCCATGCAATGATAGACATCAACGATTGCTTGTTGTACATTAGGAGGCGGTAACGGAATTTGTACACGTTCCATTTCAGACCAGTCGAAAGTCTCCCTTGCACTGCCCCAAGAATTGAAACGAGCATAGCGGTCAAATTCGGGGCGATTAAGCATCAGAAATAAATACTCAGGGAGTAAGACATTCTTATCAATACTGCGGAATACCGTGTATATCGAAGATATAAGAATGTCTTTGTTGGATAAATTAAGAGCAAGTGCCATCTTATCGCCTCGACGTGAAGTATCAGCAACATATGCAAATTCCGATGGTGCAACTATTTTATATGATAGAACAGAAACTCCGTCCAAATTAGCTTTGGTAGATATAAAACATTTATCCGTACTAATACCTTGAACATCAGTTTCTGTTAAAGCACTATCTGAATTCCTTTTATCTGATTGCTCAATATACTTACCGAGGGGAACTGAGGGATATTTAGCCCGGCAATCCACGATATATGCTTGACAGGCGGCAGAAAGACGAGGTATCAGAGTCTCGTTCTGCTCAGCAAGAGACTTCAAGCCGTTGTAGGTATCAACTAATTCACGCTGGACCTCAATGGAAGGAAGCGGAATCTTGATGCCGCAAAAGGTATCCCAAGAGAATACTTCTGTGGAGCTGCCCCATGATAAGTATTCGGCATATCTATCCCATTCTTTTCTACTAAGAAAGATAAACAGAAATTCAGGGTGCAACTCATTTTCTTTATTAGGTTTAATGCGAAAAACGACATCATTAAATGTTATAATGTACGTGCTTTGTGTTAGGTTAAGCCCTATACCAAGTTTTCTACTACCGCGAGGATTGTAGGCAAAGCTTTTGGGTGGAACAAGAAAGAATTTATTGAAATCTTTAGATTCAATGTTGCCCCTCATTGGGAGTATAATCTTTTCGATATTAACTCCAACAGCATCTGCCTCACCATAAATTCCCTTGGAATTACGAGTCATGTTGAGTTCTATGTACTCTCCCAAACGCACCCATTTCGTTTCACTTACACTCATACCCCAACTGTTTTAATGCGTTACGTAGCGTTGCATCATTCTCACGTTGCAACGACAGAAGTTCAGAAACGGCAGAGGCGGTTTCGGAAAGCACCTTGTCGTAGTCGATGTTTGTGTCGCGGTCAACGAACTCAATATAGCGGCTAGGAACAAGAGAAAAGTTATTTTTCTTCAGTTCCTCGAAACAGACGGAGCAATAAAGTTCGGGCTCTGCAAAAGAAGCCCCATTAGTACCGACCGCTTGCCAACGAAAGAATATGTCAATGCCTCGCTTCACTTGGTCGGCTTTTAGTTCCACTTTCTTTTTCTGCTCACCTTTGACGGGATTCTCTGTCCAAGAACGCAAATCCATAAAAAGAATTTCGCCATGACGGTCGCGCAACATCCGCCCGTGGTGCATGCCTCCGCGCTTATTTTGATTGAGAATCCACAGCGTAACCGATATGTCGGTGGTATAAAACAATTCACGAGGCAGAACGACAATCGCCTCCACCTTGTCGTTCTCAATGAGCTTCTGGCGAATGGCAACGGTATCGTCGTCGCCGAGCGCACCATTAGCAAGCAGGAAGCCGGCAATACCCTTGTCAGCCTTGAGTTTGGAGAGTATATGGAGAATCCATGCATAATTGGCATTGCTCTCGGGTGGAGTTCCATAATCCGCCCAGTTCAAACCCTGTTGAGTAACGTCTTTGGTAAACCAATGCTTGAGGTTGAAAGGAGGATTTGCCATAATATAGTCAAAGGCAAGTCCGGCATGCCAGTCCTTGTCAAAAGTTGAAATAGGACCATCGCCCAAATGGTGGGATATGCCACGCATCGCCAAATTCATTTTGGCAAGGCGGAAAGTGGCGTCATCTTTCTCCTGACCGAAAACATTTACGGCCGTAATGTCACCTTGCTTTGCTTCAACATATTTAGCGCATTGAATAAACATACCGCCGGAACCACAGCAGGGGTCATAGAGTGTGCCGTCGAAAGGCTCAATAAAGGCGGCAATAAGTTCCACAATATCGTGTGGAGTGTAAAACTCGCCATCCTCTTTGGTGGCATTTACGGCAAAGGACTTCAGAAAGTACTCATAAACACGACCTATCAAGTCCTTTTCCTCACCAAATACCTTGTGGGAAATCTTGTTCACTTCGTCAACGACCTTTTTAAGTTCGTTGGGCTGAATCTTTACAGCGGTGAATAATCCGAGTTTTACACAGCCTTTAAGTGCGTCTCCACCGTCTTCTATTGCCTGTAAAGCATCGTCAAGCGCAGCGACAAGGTCAGAAGTCGGCACATTGATTAGCATAGACCAGCGTGCCGCCTCCGGTACATACACAATATTCTTATAACGGGATGGAGAATCAAGGAACCTCGCAATTTTTTCCTCGTCAGTAATTCCACGGTCAATACACTGCTGGCGCATCTCGGCTTGTGCATCATCGAACTTCTCACCGATAAACCGTAAGAACACAAGCGTAAGTATCACATCGCGTTTCTCATTGAGTGATGCGCTACCACGGAGATAGTCGCGGCAGTTAAACAATATGGTTTCAAGATTGAGGGAGTTCTCCTCTTTCTTTGTAGCTTTCTTCTTTGCCATAATCAATCATTATTACCGCCATTGATAAGTTGGCGAGGGTCAACATTCAAAAGTCCTGCAATCTTCACAAGCATATCAAGAGAGGGTTGCATTTTGTTAGAACACCATCGTGAAACAGTCGCTTCATTCTTTCCAACCTGCTCAGCTAACCATTTCCCAGTTTTACCATTCTCAACTAACACAACCTTTAACCTATTTATCTTTTGCGATTCCATACTTTTGCAATTTGCTTGATAACTACAATACTTTGATTTTTAACGCAAATATAGTAATAATAGTTGAAATTAGACTCCGATTTTCAAAAAAGTGCATTAAACAGAAGAAAAACTCAAATATATTGGCTACCTTCGCACCAAGAAATCATCCGCTGAAACGATGCGCAAAACGCAGAAGTCTGACGGTGGAGCAATAGGAGGAGATTGCTGTTAATGTGATTCTGAAAAGTAATGATATACAGTCACTTGTGGATATGTTACGATTCCTGGTGGCACCACCAAAAAGCTTTTCAATTTTAGAAAACCCTTGAATTAGAGATAGTTCAAGGGTTCTTTTTTTACCCTCACTACGCATTCCGCTACATATTTGTGAAGTTGGATTTCGCCAATTCAGTGGCTTTTTTTAAGGCTTTTGAAAAAGCCATAAATATGTACCATACTTCATTGTTTTTCAATTGTTTGACAATTTCAATCTCCGGTGTGAAAAAGTAATTTTGCACACATGACCGGATGGAGTCAGAAATGTGAAAGAAATTTAAAAATTCGGTATTTCCCATCGGGATAAAAAAAAGGAATCGAACCCGGGATACAAAAGGCAATTCGAACCTGAAAAAAATGGGATTTTTATGGCTTTTCCACAAGTCCCTCAAAAAAGCCACCGAATTTAACATTTCGCTCCATATCCTCATGCCATCCGGTTTTGACGAAACAATTGAATGTAACACCTCAAAAAACAAAAGTGATGAAACAAGGAACAATGAACATTCTGTTTTTCGTGCTTAAAACGAAATTGTTGAAAAACGGTGAGGCACCGGTATTGATGCGGATAACCATCAATGGAGACTATGACGATGTACGTATCCAAAGAAGCGTACCCCTGAACTTATGGAACGCCGCCAAAGGATGCAGTAAAGGCAGGGACAGGGCATCAGTGGCACTGAACGCCTATATTGCCGAACTGCACGCACGCGCCTTGGAAAAACACAAGGAACTGGTATTGGAACAGGCCCTGATTACCCCAAAACTGATTCTTAAACGTGTTTTCGGGAAAGACACCGAAATGCGTACACTGCTCGGCACCATGAGGGAAGGCATCAAAGAAATGGAAACACTGGCGGGTATAGACTACTCTCCCGTCACAATCAACCGGTATAAGAACGTGGTGAAGAAATTACAGCTGCTCATCCCCTCTTATTACGGAAAGGAGGATGTCACTTTCCATGAGCTGACACCGGAGTTCATCCGTGCGTTTGACATCTACCTGAAAACGGAGGCGGGACTGTGCCGGAACACGATAGTCCGTTATATGAAATGCTTCAAGAAATTTACCAATATGGCATTGGCAAAGGAATGGATGCGCAAGAATCCCTTTTACGGTTACAAGATGGAGCAGGACGAGACCGATCCGGTATTCCTGACCTACGACGAGTTGCAAACCGTAATGAAAAAGAAATTCACCATTCCACGGCTTGAACTGGTCAGGGATGTCTTTGTCTTCGCGTGCTTCACCGGTCTGGCGTTCTCCGATGTCGCCACTCTGAGTGGTGAAAACCTGGTACAGGACAATCTCGGGGACTGGTGGATAAGGAAGGGAAGGGTCAAGTTGGAACACCGCAGAAAAGCGTCTTCCATCAGCAACATCCCGCTGCTGCCCGTTCCACTGGCCATATTAGAGAAATACAGGGAACATCCGGTCTGCATAAAGAAAGGATGCTGCCTGCCTGTCATGTGCAACCAGAAAATGAACAGCTACCGTGCGCCCGTAAAGGTCGCGTAATGAATGTCTCTTTAGCAAGAGACTAGACTAGATTCTAAGTCTACTTCCAACCGACTTATCCGGCGGGGAAACCCGATGGGGAGTGTCGCATGTCGGTTGCAGCATGGCCGCCCTAATTGCCAAGGGCAAGTGCATCGCTGGGGAGAAAGACAGACACGAGGATGAAGCCTATACTGGTTGAACGATAGTTCAGTGAGGCATGTTGGACTTGTGACGAAAGGCAGTTGTATTGTCACACCGTGGCTCTCTCATTTGTCAGGTAGCCTTTGAGAGCATAGAATATAGCTACGGCACAACCGCAATAAGCGGAGAAAAGAACGAAAGTCGCATCCGACAGTCTGTCGCGCTAATAGTCATTACGAAACTAAACGGGGATTTCCTAAATCGGGATGCCTATGGAAACAGGGGCTATGTATAAAGATACTGAATACCCGATATGGAAACGGAGCTTCCGTAGTAGTCCGAGCAAGGTAACGCCTTGCACATGGCGAAGGGAAGCAGTTGTCAACTTAATACAAACTAAGGAAAACGTGTGAGACGTATGAGAGATCCACAGCAAGTATTAAACGCTTTATGCGAACATAGTAAAGATTCGGATTACCGATACGAAAGGCTCTACCGAATTCTGTTTAATGAGGAAATGTTCTTCATAGCCTATCAGCGTACATATACCAATCAAGGTAATATGACGCCCGGCAGCGATGGTAGAACCATCGACCGAATGAGCATTGACCGCATACGGAAAATAGTGGCAAGTCTGAGGGATGAATCTTATCAGCCCTATCCTGCCCGTCGAGTATACATTCCTAAAAAGAATGGAAAGAAACGCCCGTTGGGTATTCCCTCTTTTGAGGATAAACTCGTGCAGGAAGTGGTACATATGATTCTGGAAGCCATTTACGAAGGACACTTTGAGGATACCTCACATGGATTCCGCCCCAATAGAAGTTGTCACACAGCATTAAGAGATATAAAGGTGACATTCAAAGGAACACGATGGTTTATTGAAGGTGACATCAAAGGCTTCTTTGATAATATTGACCATAATATTATGATCGATATCCTCAGAGAACGCATCTCCGATGAACGGTTCCTGCGTTTAATCCGCAAATTCTTAAATGTAGGCTATATGGAGAAATGGACATACAACAATACTTACTCGGGAACACCACAAGGTGGTATTATCAGCCCTATATTGGCTAATATCTACCTTGATAAGTTCGACAAGTACATAAAGGAGTATGCCGAAAATTTCAATAAAAGCAAAGGACGGAGGCTAACCTGTGAATATCAACGTAATCGGAATCAGAGAAATGCATTACGATGGAAACTGGAAGACGAAACGGATGAAAACCGTAAAGCTGAACTGAAATCAAAAATTGCCCGGCTGCGCAAGCAGATGTTGGATATTCCTGCAACAAGGGACATGGATGATACATTCAAAAGATTGAAGTATGTAAGGTATGCTGATGACTTCCTTATTGGAATGATCGGCAGCAAAGAGGAATGCAAGATTGTCAAAGCCGACATTACGACTTTCATGAGAGAAAAGCTCAAACTGGAGATGTCGCAGGAGAAGACTTTAATCACCAATGCACAAGAGCCTGCAAAATTCCTTGGATATGAAATCATGGCACGTCGTTCTATGGATCATACACGCACACGGAGTGGGCTACAACGCCGTCCGTGGCTGGGAACAATTGTGTTGAATGTATCTTACGAAACCGTACTTAAGCGCCTTCAATCCTATGATGCTGTGCGTATCACACAAGTTAATAGGAAAGAGACTCTTAAGCCTTCGTCTCGTAAGTATATGGTAAATAGACAAGACGCAGATATTCTGGCGCAATACAATCTTGAATTGCGGGGATTCTACAACTACTATTCCATTGCGGACAATATCAGTTATTGGGGGTGGAAGTTCAATTATTTCATGAAGTACAGCATGCTTAAAACGCTCGGTCGAAAACACAAAAGAACTGTCGGACAAATACTCGAAAAGTATAGGGACGGGACGGATGTGGTTATCCCTTATAAGGATAATAAAGGAAACGAGAAACAAAGAGTATGGTATAACGGTGGGTTCAGATGCAAACGTTTCACAGACATCTATGAGGATAACCATTACGACAATATACCGAACACGATGTATCTTCCTGCCCCCACACTTGTGGAAAGGCTTAAAGAGAAAAGATGTGAACTATGTGGAAAAATGGGAGACCTTGTGATGCATCATGTACGTAACATCAATCAACTGAAAGCTGATACAAGATGGAATACCATGATGATTAAACGACATCGTAAAACACTCGCGGTCTGTCACAACTGTGATGCATTAATCCACAAAAGCTATGATTAATAAAGTTATGTTGACAATGGAGAGCCGTATACATGGAGACATGTACGTACGGTTCGGGGGCAGGTTAGTGGAAACTTACTACCGCAAGGTGGAAAAGCGCTGTTGGCCTAGCCTACTGAAAGAGATAGCAGATCTGTGCCTGATAAACAAGACCTTGACCACACACGTTGCCCGACACTCGTATGCGACCTCTGTCTGCCTTGCCAATGGTGTGAGTATTGAGAATGTGGCGAAAATGCTCGGTCATTCCAATATCAAAATGACACAGCACTATGCCCGTGTACTTGATTCTTCTATTCTGCGAGATATGAATAATGTTAAGTCCGTGATGTTAAAAGTAATGCAATAGATATGGACAGAGGAATAATAACAATCAGTAAAACAGGTGCGGTCACTATGCCGACTGCACCTATATGGATGACGCAATACGAGATTGCCGATTTGTTCGGAGTATTTTCATGCGATATTCGCAAGGTGAGTCGTTCCATCTATAGGAACAAGGAATTAGACGAGACAAAAACGAGGAGATATATCAAACAGCCGGACGGTATCAGTTATGATACTTATAGCATTGAAATGATTATAGCCGTTGCATTCAGGATATGCAGTAAAGGAAGTATCCTGTTCAGACAGTTTATAATCGGTAAAATGAGTGCTACCACAAAAGAGACACCAATAACACTGTTTGTTTCCTGTGGTAAAAGAAGCAACCTATGGTATAGTTGAACCTATTCCGCCAGCCACTTATTCCCCATGTCGGATGCGAAAGTAGCGTATGACTATGATGACAGAGGCAAGGTCAGGCGGCAAAGCCGTTTCGGGCAGAATCTTCCTCAAACAGGTTTGAGCGTATTCAGCCCGAAAAACTTGCCACTGCCTGCCACACGCTTGAAAAGCATCCAGCAACGGGAACAAGCGACTGACGGAAAATTAAAGGGTATAAAAGAACGGTTTACAGACGAAGCAGGATACTATGCTTCATCCGTAAGCCGTTCCTTTTCTTTTTGTTGTAAACCCATTGCTGCTGCAATACAGGGCAGATGGCAAACTTCGCTCCTTCAAGAAAATCAGGTTGCCCTCTGTCGATAGGCGGAGCGGTAGCCGTCATTCAACATCCACTCAATGTCCAACCCTAGATAGAGTGATATTCCGTTTTGCTTTCATTTTTTCCGTGGAATGTCCGCTAAAATGTTCGGTCAAGAACTCCCCAATATATTTATAATCTATCAAATCTATGGCTTTTGGCTCACTTTTGGCTGATCATAAAGCATTTGAGATTATAGTGTCGTATATTTCTTTATTAGAGGCACATTCAATATAAAGAAGAGCTTTCCAATAATTTGTGCCGAACTTCTCTTGCAGTTTTGATGCTGCGTCAAGAATACTGTTCTTTATCTTATCTGCAGGAATAGAGTTTCCAATTAATGACTTAATTATAAATATAAGTTCGTCAATAACATCGGATGAATTTTCTGCGAATCTATTAAGTAAATCAAGCCCTGTATAATGACCTACAATTTTCGCATAAAACAAGTCACTAATTTCTGTTGGCTGTTCTAATCTAAATGAAAACACTGGAGTCTCTTCAATAAGTTCTCCTCGGACAAAAAGATATTGATGATTCGGTATTTCATCTATAAATAAGTTCAAAAATATTCTATCTGTTTTAGTCCTCCAAATTTTTGACTTCTTCCCATTACAAGTCATACAACATTGCATCAAATTTTTTGGATTGTCAGAAAATTCTGGAAACTCTGTTTTGGGGATACAATGGTCTAAAGATTGAACATTATTAATTGTACAATTTGGGCATAACTTTGAAACTCGATTATGTTCATCAGTAGTAAGCTCTGCAAGCAATTCTTGGAATGGCTTCATCTGAAATGAATACATATTCAATAAAGCTTCTTTCTGTTCGTCCGTGACGGGTGCTGCCTTCAAATTTTGAAGTGTGTCTTCTTTAAAGCAGGTATCATAACATTCAAATTGAGTCTTTATTGTTTCCTCAATATCTGAAACTACAGTCTTGGCTTTCCCTTCCTTTTTTGCATTCAGTACTTTTTTGTGAAAATTGAATGCGTCCCCGGTATAACTCTTAATTCTTCTCATACTTGCAACTTGTATCGTTGTTGAATATACATTTTAAGACCAATGCCCAATTCAATATCGCGTGATTGTAAAGCCGAAATTAAATCATCATATGATAACCCCAACGATATTAACTCATCAATTTTTGTTTTAAAATACTTAGGAATATTTTTGTTCTCAAAAATTTCCTCGACTAATGCTGACACATTTGCACCTAACGATTCCATATTAATGGAGCGAATTACTGGTAGATTATTTATCCTATCCATAATTCTCACTCCGATAGATCTCATCTCTCGAATGACAAGAGGGGAATGTGTAACAATAATTGCATACGATTGATATTCATCAAGTAATTGATATATTGATGACATCAATGATGTTATCGCATTTGGATGCAAGTGTGTTTCTGGCTCATCAAACAAGATTAATGAATCATACCTGATATTGGCAACAATATTACAAAATATAAACAATAGCGAAGATTCTCCAGAACTCATATAATCTACAATTTCGACTAAATGGGCTTGGTTTACTTTTAATTTTTCTTCTTGAGTTGTAAATAATGCAGATATTATATCTGCCGAATACAAAGGAGATAGTATATTTCTCAGAGATTCAGCCCGTTCTCTGCCATTAATTGTTTTTGTAGTTTCCAATAATTTCAGTTTTAATTCCTTTGGTGCTAAAACCGTTTTATTATCTTTTTTTCCACAAGCTAATCCACAATATATATAGTTGAATCCCACACTATTCTTTGGCACATCAAAACTATCATATAGACTTGTTGAAACGGCAATTACTTTACTATACAATGGCACTTGTGGTGCAAATAGATCCTCTCTCCCTTTTGCAAGATCAAGCGGTAAGGCTGTGATTAGTTGTGTTTTGCCAACTCCATTTTGTCCTATTATGGCAAAAACTCTCTGCTGAAAAGCACTGTTAATATCAAAAGAGAACTCTATATGAATCGGATTCTCTGCATATTTGGGAGAAAACTCATAAGAGAATCTATAACAACTTGATATTTTCCGATTATCAATTAGATATTTTTCTTTTCTTAGAATGCGTTCTACACTATTGTCTCTTATAAGACTATGGAAAAATGGATGTCTTTCAAAATTATCTTCTATAAATGAAAAAATGGCGCAATCCTTTAAGGCCCATAATATAGAGAGATACTTCTTGGGGAAATTTTGTTTAAGGTTGTCATAATATTCTTGTGTTTGTCCAATTGAGCAGAAATCGTTTTCGCCTAATGAATAGAAACTATCTTCCATAAGGTCGCGAACACGATATTTTTGATGTTCTGAATCTGTATATTCCTGCTTGACGTTAATTATCTTTAGTGGACCAATGTGCGTATAACCCTCTTTAGATTCATAGTAAAACAGTTCAAATCGGGACTCTACTCCGTAATCATCCCAATGATCTACCACCAAGACAAATGATGGAAATTTATTTGGTTGACAGTGTGAAGAAAGTTTATGTGCATAGCCTCGTGGACTTCGTTCCAATAAAAAAGGAATATTATTTTCCACTACTGCGCTATCATCAATAATTGACGTGTGTGGCTCTATTTTATATGAAAGGTCTCCATTCTCATTAACCTCATACGGCTTTAGAATGTATTTTTTAGGAAGCAAATACTCGTTAATGGTAGCAACGAGAATAAGTTGAGAGTCATGATTATGATAAATCGGATTTACGGTTTCAATAATAAACTTATTAAATAACTCCTCCTTTTTAAACAGTTGAAGTACTTCAGAAAATAAATAATCACAATCCCAATCATCATTGTTAAACATATGTTGTTGAATGTCACCTCTCAGATTATTAAAGCGAGGATCCGATGATGGCAATGTATCTATATCCCAGATATTTGACAGAAAGCCAAAGAAATTACCATCATTTATCAAGGAATTAAAAAAATTAGATCCCTTAATCTGATTGAATAACATTTTCTGTTGGACAGGAGAGAATATAGTTGTTGTCATAGCTAACCAGGATATTAAGATTGCACTTTAAATGTAGGCACACAATTAAAACTTATTTATTTTTAATTAGATTCTCATTATCAACGCCAATAAGAACATAGCCACCAGCAGCATTGGCGAAGCCCGCAACTTCATCGTAGATTTCCTTAACCTTAGAAAGTACACTGCGTTTGAAATCTACATTGTAGCCTTCAAAGGCTTTCACTAGCTCTTGTATTTGCGATGCTGTTAATTGAACACAAAGTTACGAAATTATTTTGGATCAGGCTACCGTTCAGTACTTATTGATTCAAAAACAAAAAAGTTTCGTCATATCCAAGTCTGGTTTTCACGACTTACTCAATAGAAATGTCAAAGTCTAACATTTCGATATATTGTCTGTATATAGGCAGAGGAACTAACCTATGGTATAGTTGAGTCCATCTCGCCAGCCACTCGTTTCCGATGCTCGGATGCGAAGGTAGCGTATGGCTTTGACAGCAGAGGCAAGGTCAGGCGGCAAAGCCGTTTCGGGCAGAATCTTCCTCAAACAAGTTTGAGCGTATTCAGTCCGAAAACCTTGCCACTGCCAGCCACACGCTTAAAAAGCATCCGGCAACGGAAACAAGCGACTGACGGAAATCAGAGAATATAGAGGAACGGCCTACAGACGAAGCAGGATATTGATGCTTCATCCGTAAGTCGTTCCTTTTATGTTGGAAGTCCATCGCTCCGCAATCATAGGGCAGACGGCAAACTTCGCTCCTTTAAGAAAATCAGATTGCCAATTAGGTTGCCCTCTGTCGGTAGGCGGAGCGGTAGCCGTCATTCAGCATCCTTTCGATGTCGGATTCACGGTAGAGGATTTTACCACCCAACTGGATATAGGCGATACGCCCCTCATTACGGTAATCTTGAAGTGTCCGACGGCTTACCTTCAACCGTGCCGATACCTCCTTGTCGGTAAAGAAACGCTCACCGCCCAGTGTCGGGCGGTAGTTGGCGGTCAGATGCTCAAAACGGTCAAGCAGACTGTCGAGGCTGCCCATGAAGTGGATTATCCACTCGTTGTCCTTGTTAATCAATTCATTCATGTTACTCTGGATTTAGTGGGTATTGTTATTATAGTTAGTTCATATAGTCTTTCCTTTGAACCTTGCTTCCTTTCTCCTGTCCTCCACAACGGAAACGATACGTTTCACATCTTCGGGACGGTAGTACGTCTTGTGATTGATTTGGCTGTATGCCAAAGTTCCATTGTCCCGAAGCGTCTGCAATGTACGTGGGCTGATGCTGAGCATCCGGCACACGTCCTGATTGTCCATCCACTCGCTCATTGTCTTTTCCCCGTGCCGTTGGCAGATAGCCTCCATGCGGCTGACAAAACGGTCGAACCTTGCGACCATTGCCTCAAAAGTTCTTTTTTCGATTGATACAATTTCCATAATGTATTCCTTTTGTTGTTTCTTTTGCTACAAAGGAATATATAATACATTGTCGGGCAATCGTTTTCCTGAAAGTGGCAGCGTGTTGCGTTGATATGGTAGTCATTGTCCTATATCACATTTTCAAATTAGTATTGAAAGTCCGATTACATATCAACTCATCAATACTGAGAACTTTGTAGCAGAAAAATATATCAAACTTATCAGTCTGCCGTATTATCAGCCATACGACTTATCAATTATACATACGGCTGATAAAGCATATTATTGGTCATATGACATTATGGTCAGTTGAATTAACGTATGACCATACATACGTTTTATCAGTTAAACTCAAAGGTAACTTCATATGATAAGTTATCTTATAAAAGTATCTTTCTCTGTCAATGCTTCAAATGATTTTTGTGTTCACTTGAACACAGCAAGGTATGTTTTGGGCTGCTCAAAATACTTCGAGCAGCTCAAAACGCCTTGTCCTTACAGGAAACTGGATTTCCTCCGAAGTCGGAAATCCTTTCAAATCAGCGATGCCATTTTTACCCTTTTGAATAGTCTGAATTATTCTTTATCCACTCTTTTGCTAATTCTGTGAGTCTGTATTTTTGCTTCGGATGATTGGGCTGTTCAGGATACATTGGTTCAATTGCACCATCTTCCAACGCAGGAAGAAAATAATTTTTCCGGAATGATGTACGATGTTTGAATCCCATATTGGACATAATTTCATTCATCGCCATATAGTCGTCACTCATTGAAAGAATCATTTCTTGAACTTGAGCGGTACTTGGTCGGTAGTTGAGCGGTACTTGGTCGGTAGTTGAGCGGTACTTGTCCTCTTTAGTTGCTTTTTTATCCTCCTTGTCTATCTTTGTTGTATCGGATGCGAAATAAGGTCGCATGAAAGTAATAGTAACAAAGCCACCATCAGAAGACCATGTGGGGGATTCCACACCTTGTGCCTGACAAGCATCCATGATACGCTTTGCACCACTCCCCCAGTTTTCCAGATAAGTCATCCGATAAAGTGCTTCCGCCACTTTTAGGTTATGCGGATATGACTCGTGAGGCTCCTTTATGTTTTCAGGTGTTATCTGAGGTGGAAATGTACCAGGACTAGCTATTTCTATACGGTCATCATAGATGGCAAGACTGATAGTCAGATTATATCTTTCCCAATGACGGTGGCAAAGGGCATTGATAAGAGCCTCACGCAACGCATTATAAGGCACTTCAAGCTGCTCCTCCCGTTCCAAACTATGATTGGTGATTCTGCCACTGAGAGAAAGATGCTTGAAACAGAACGCAACTCCGGCATCCAGAAGTTTGAAGAAATTTCCTTCGGCTCGCTGATTATCGCGGAACATATTTTTGTTCGTACCCACAAACCGCGCCATCCTCAAAGTGAACTGTGGATACTCATCAACGTTGTTGGAAAAGAGCAATACCGCACCATTGGTCGGTACTCCATTCTTAAGCAACTTCCATTTTGAAAGAATATCTCCGGTTGGTTCATACAATGCTGTCTCAGGAATACGTCCACCGTCAATACCTCGACGGATGCAATTACGAATCAGATTTTCATCAAGGTCTGCCAACGTCACACCGTCTGCTGCCAGTCGTTCCCACGCATACATCTGTGGCTGATGGGCACGGATACGCTCATCGTACATATCCTGCGGCATGACCTTCGTTGTGCTTTCGACCTTGTAATACGGACATCCGTGAAATGTATGCGGACGCTCGCCCCATACCCATCCGTCAAAATGCATAGCTATAACTTGGTAGCCCGGACGTTCCGGCACATCAACATACGCCACTCGCACATCTACCGCAGGTTCTATACCTGCCAATGCCTGAGCAATCTCCTGCTGTGTCTTGTCTGTCACTTCTTGCCCAATTATCTTCAGAGACTTTGGTGCTACACCGAAAATCAGCCAACCGCCCTCTGTGTTCAAGAATGCACATGCCGAGTGCATACCATCTTTCAATTCCCCGGTAGTCTTCTTCAGCTCCAGTGTCCTTGACTCATCGGCAGACACAAGATTCTTTATATCGTCAATTGTCATCACATTGGGATTTAATAGTAACTTTTTTTGCAAATTTACTCTATTATACTTTCACTATCATCGCTATGCTTTTCTTTATTACGAAGAACACATTCTTTGTTGGTATTTGCATAACAATACACACAGAAGTGGCGACAAGTATTATACATTCCAATATCTTTACTAACCATACATCCACAAACCTTACGTTGTCCGGTATCCTTTACTTTCTTTTCTTTGGAAGGAATTGGAGGTAACTGACCAAAGATATCACGTTCTGGCCATTTTAGTGTATGCAAATAATAAACAAGCTCTTCGTCCTCGGCGAATATACGTTTCATTAACTCACTATCGATACAACGATTGTGCTCTATACCATATAATTCAAGGTCAATATCCTCTGCACAAGTAGCTATTTCAATATCCCACCCATCTTTCTTCCATGCCTCTCGTATCTTTTTCAGTCCTTCAACAATCTCTATCCGTTGAGCATAGTTTGCTTCGGCACTTTCAACAGTCTCTTTTGTAAAAAGTAGCGTTTCCTTTACGAGGTTGTTCTGAACCTTGCGATAAGCTTTAACATCAACAAAACTGAAGACTAATTTATCTGTGTAACCTTTTAATTTGTTGCCAATATTCCAAATACGGCTCAACAAATCACGAGGTGTTATGTTTGGAGTAATGATAAGAGGGTCAAAACGCCAAATAACCTTTTCTTTGCCTATCATGTTGGAAAGTTTTTTGAATGTCTCAACTCTATCTTCTACAGAAGTGACATTAGGCTCAAAACCTTCTTTTATATAGTCATTAAGTGTAACTTGGAAATAGTAATGTATTCCTTTTTCATCAAGTTCGTGTAAATATGGAAGTATTGGTTTGGGATTTTTTGTCCAAAAGACTACAATCTTGCAGTTTTTGAATGAAATATACATTTTCTGCTGATTAAATGGATTATACCAAGCACAATACCCTTTTGCAAAACGGTTAAAGAACCATTTTGCAAAAAAAGCAGGTATGTCTGTAGAACGACTTGCTGATATGATTACAGGAGCTGAAGCTTCCACAAGTTCTCCACTATCAGTATATATTTTTATTTTCTCATTCATATTACCATATATTATAATCTATTGACTGAGTTGCCCTATTACAACACTATTACGCTACTATAACTATTTGCCGATAATCACGAGAGGCAAAATTTTCTTTTACCATCTCGTGATATTCAAATACAATTCGTTTAATCGTGATACTTCGTAAGTAAATATTCTTTTAAGGACTCTACCATTTTTCTGTTATCTGGTGTCATCGGAATTGCTTTTTTGTTCCCTTGATATAAACACCATCTACAAAAATGGTCTACAACATCATTGTTATTACGATGATATTGTTCTTTCTTTGAATAATAGTATCCAGATTGATAGCTTCTTTGGAACTCAATAAAAAGATCAACAAAGTGGGACTTGTGTTGTGCAATGTATGGACAATTTTCTATGTACTTAACAGCACTGGCATCATAAATTATATTTTGTAACACTGTTTCGTTTTCAACATTTTGAGTCTCCTCTGTAAACAATGACAACACCTGTTGAGCACCTTGTTGAATACTATCCACTATACCACTTACAAACCCTCTTTCTTTTTTCTTTGGTGTTTGTTGTTCTTGGTATGATACAAATTTTTCATTGTATTCATTTGGACAGAAATGGGCAACTAAATCTTTCCACGCCTTTACAGGCTCACCTTTTGAGGTTTTCCATTCTTGATAATCATTTAATATAGCAAAGAAACTAGCATACTCTTGTCGAGTTCCGTTTTTCTCAAAAGCTTTCTCCAATGCAGATAAAAGCCCTTTCTTATTTCGTACATTTTTTATTTCATTCAAGAAGTACTCTCGAATACTATCTTGCCAACCATTTAAATCAGACTTAGGAGAAGCAATATTTACATTGGTATTGGAAACTATCGTATTCAGTTTGCTTGTGCCTGTCGTTACGGAGATAGCTTCTTGCATATTTGGCAAGTCACCAACAGACTCAATGTTATGTAGCAAGAAAATGATTTCTTTCAACGTGCTATTGAATGAATTAGACTTGGATATTGAACCGATAATAGGTCGAGAGATTTTTACATATCCTTGTGTCGCACCCCAAAGAGCAAGAGCATAACGATAATCACTGATAGAATTATCTATGCAAAATTGAATAAGAGAATCATAATCTTCGCCTTTAAGGACATAAGTGGCAACAGATTTTAATATCAAACTATCTTGCCCATTCATATTCAACGGCGTGAAGTTCTTGATATTTTGCCTCAATTCATTCATGAAAGCTTGAGCTTTACTTTCCTGCCACTGCATACCAGTATCTTCCCAAATGGATTTTGCTATTTTGGTAATTTCCGTTGCAATGTTAAATCTATCCGTTCTCAATGTTTCAGGTGTCGGACACTGTCCTCGCCACAAAATTCGGTCAATAAATCTATTGAAAAGTGTGGCATCCTCATCATCCTTTGCAAGCATACAAGTCTCATATGAGGGGTCAAGGTCAAATGTCGATTTAATAGAGTCCGAAAATTTATCAAGTAGTTTCTTTCTATCAGAGTTTACTAGTGACGTAGTATATGTAGTTAGAGCGTTCCTATATCCATCTAAATTATTAAAGCCATATTGCATTAACGACACACTTGGTACAAAGCCATTCTTTCTCATGAAAGAAGTCTTAATGCCATTGCTCATATCAAAATCTTTTAGAACGATTTCCATAGATTCTGGTGGAATGTGTAAATTCTCAAGATATTTGTTCCATTCCTCTTTACATTGCTTTATTGTGGGGTCATTCCTTTTATATTCAGCATCAAGTTGAGATAACTCATCAAAAATAGCTGAGTTATTGTACATACCATCATTTTTAATGGATGCAACAATATCGTAAATTCGTTTTTGAATTTTCAAAAGTTTCGCACTATTCGTTGAAATGGACTTGGCTACACCAAGGTAATAGCCAAATATGAAGCCTTTGACCTTATTAAGTCTATTGTCTTGAAGCACCTTGTCATGAAACCCAGAGCAAACATCATCAACTTTGACCTTCTCAATTAATGGCACAAGGTCAAACTCTGGGCGGCAAAGATTATAACTATATCTATCCCCCAGCTTGTTTGTCAAACTATCAGAGCAACATAATATAGCTGCATTGAGGGCTGTTGGATTAAAAAACAATACCCTTGTATTATAGGGAGTAAGGCGTACAATGTCATCGGTTTGAAACACCTCGACACCATTAACCTCTTTTATGCGTCTGAACTTACACTTGTTGTCTGATACGGTCAGTTCTATAACTAAAGGAAAAGCATGATGTTCAAAATCATTTGTTTCAAAATGTGGAATCTTTGAAAAGAACAATTGAACTTTTTGATATGGCATACAAGCAATCTTATAGAATTGATTATATCCATACTCTCGCTCCTTGTAAAAGGACAATGGAGCAATACACTCAGTGGAGAGTATATTGTCAATGTTCAAAGTTGTTGTTGGTATATATAATTTCATATTTAGATAATTTCTATATCATCATTGTTGTTATAAACAGAATCTGTATATGAAGGAAATAATGAAGATAACCTTGAAGTATATCCCAGATATAATCTTTCACTACATCTTGTCATTGCCACATACAATGCTGCTCTTTTATCTGTATTCTTATCACAACCCGGAATGAATACATCTTTAAATTGCAGACCTTTCGCACACCACCAAGTCATTATCTTGGGGTTTGAAGAATGAAAGTCTAAGTCCATTTCTGTACTTTGACTATCGTTGTACTTAAACTCGCATGTTATACCCTTACGTTTTAGATAATCCTTAACGTATTCAACAGACCATTCTCCTTTATCTTCTGTGTTGAATGGTAGTAATATACCTACATTAGTTAACGACCTGTTTTTTATAATCTCTGCGATTTTATCAAGTTGTTCATCATAATTGTCGGCAGCTATTAGATTCGGTTTCTCGCCCTTGCGTTTACACTTGATAACAAGGTCTTCAACATTTCCGACTTTCTCTCCCAACGCTGCAATCTCCTCTGTCAATCTGTAGTTAAAATACAATGGGTCTGGAGCTATACCCATATCAGAAGCAGTCTTCTCGATTGTTTGTGTTTTGGAACGATCCCCGAATCCCATTATTGATTGGGCTGAATCTCCAAAGAACAAACAATGTTCACCATACTGCTTCATTTCTTCTATTTCTTCATTGGTGAAATCTTGGCATTCATCCACAATGAGATATTTAACCTTGCGTTGATTATGACGCCACTGATGGTAATGGTATACGTTTCTAAGCCCCAGTTTGCGGAGTCCATCTTCAAAATATTTCCGCAAGGATTTTGTATATACAATAATTGTATAACTTTCTCCAAGTGCTGCTATTTGTTTTGCTTTGTGAAGAGCTATCAAGGACTTTCCACTTCCAGCACTTCCAGAAACAACTATTGACTTGTTGTTTTTTCTGTCAATAAGTTGTCTCTGAAAATCATCAAGACTAGAATAGTCAATGAAAAATTCCGAATCAAAATCTGCCATAGTTATTGTGATTTAATTTATTTTACATTGTATATTACTTACTACGTTAGAACTCTCAAATATATTGAGTACTTGTCTATGCGAGATAAAACGGTAAACGATTTTACTAATATCATTATCCTTTCTAGAATGCTTTACCTTTATCTCTTCTTTAAAGAAACATCCTTTTGAACATTTGTTTCCATTCCTCTTACAAGACATTGGAAGCAAAGTAACGAAATTAGGGTTTTCCTTTATAAACTCGTTTAACTCCGTATTTAATGTCACAGGAATAAATTCGCCATTATTCTTTACGGTTACATCCTCAATAAGCATTATGCCATTGGGCGATAATTTCTTAGAGAGCATTTGTGCTGTATTTTTATATGGTTTTCCTGCCAACCTCTTCTTTGATGCCAGTTCACATATTGCTTTGCAGGACATGATAATATCAAATTTTGCGGAGACGACCTCTGATATTAGGTTTAAATCATCTTCGCTTTCAATAAAAACAGGGCCAATTGTGTATTCAATTTGTAGACGTGTCTTCGATTTATACGCCTCCAGAATTTTTTCTAATACTCGAAGTGCATAATGGTTACCATCTATTGCTAAAATTTTTATCAACTGAATGTTGTCAAGGTTATCTTCAATATAGTTCAGTAACCCTAATATATCTCCACCAGTGCCACAACCTAAATCAAGTATTCTCAACACATTATTTTCGCTCACGAAAGATTTTTGCTCTTCTGTGAACAGCAATTGGCTGAATAGATAGTACACTTCGGCATAACTTCTTGGGAAATAAGTACCAAGATATGTAAGCACTTCATTTTTATTTTTATTTAGATTGTACTCAAACTTTATATGGTCCGGTGCATATTCCGCATTCAATTCCTCGAATATTAAATCATCAATCCATTTAGGTAATAAGTATATTTTTGGAGAATCAAAAGAAGAAAACCAATTCTGCCTGTTGGAACCAGTGGCAACTATTTCTGTTTTTTTATTATTTACATAGTCACCCATTTGCCAACAAATTTTCTTTTCAGAGATAACATAAACCTCCTTCTCAAGGAATCGTTGTAAATGTTGTCGTTCTTCCTCAGAGTAATCTCCATCCGCAACAATCACATATTCTTGATTGATTTTAGAGGCCACTAGTGGAAACTCCAAACAGAAGCTATCGTGGAGCATAACATTTACCTCCAGCCCATTATCTCTCAAAACCGCGTTAATGAGTTGTTTTGAGTGTTCCTTTAATTGTGTTAATGCAAGAAGTACACCCATATTATATCATTTTCTACTAACAAGTAAATCCTTTATATCCACTTCCAATAAATCAGCAATTTTTGCAAGCGTTTGTAAATCTGGTTGGGTAGTATTGGTACACCATTTAGATACCGTCACTGGATCCTTTTTAAGTTGTCTAGCTAACCATATACCTGTTTTTCCAGAATCTGCTAATGCTCCTTTTATACGATTTAGAATTTCCATACAAATTTCTTAATGTTCAATGCAAAGTTATATATTTTCAAATATAATGCCAAAAGTTACAAGGGGAATAATGATATATTAAATATATTCACTACCTTTGCATCAAGAAATCATCCGCTGCAACGACACGCAAAACGCAGAAGTCCAACGGTGGAGCAATAGGAGGAGATTACTCTTTTGATGTTTCTGAAAAGTGATGATATACAGCCACTTGTGAATTAATTGCGATTCCTGGTGGCACCACTTTTTAAAGACTTCAAATTTGGTAAATCCCTGAAAATTAAACATTTCAGGGATTTTCTTTTTCCTAAAACTCCCACATTTTTAGCAAAATTATGCAGTTCCGTTGGTCTAAATCGTGACCAATTGTGGTCTTGAAGAAATTGACCACGAATTGTATTATAAGTCATTGATTGTCTTATTGTTTGATTCTTGCTATTCTGCACGATTCAGTAACTTTAAACCATTAATTTTTAGAGTATGAAACGACAGACTTTTAATGTGCTTTTCTTTATTAGGAAAACCAAATTAAAGAAATCAGGTGAAACGCCCATCATGTTGCGCATTACAATTGAGGGGCAACTCACCGAATTACAACTCAAACGGGATGTAATGCCTACACAATGGAATCAAGCCAAAGAACGCTGTACCAGCAGGGATGCTATATCAGTAGAGATTAATCGTTATCTCGAATCGGTTAAACTTCGATTGTTAGACATTCATAGGGAAATGGAAGATGCAGGAAAACTTATCAATCCGATGGAAGTAAAACGTAGATTTCTCGGGTTGGATGAAAAGCACATGATGTTCTTTGAAGTTTTTCAGGAACATAATGACAAATGTCGTGAGTTGATTGGCAAGGACTACGCCAAAGTAACCATCTCCCGATTTGATACTTGTTTACGGTATTTCAAAGAGATGGCTTTGAAAAAGTACCATCTAAAGGATATTCCCATGAAAGAAATAAGCCATGCCATCATTCAGGACTATATTCATTTCCTGAAAGCTCAAAAGGACTTGCAAGAAAATACGGTAATCCGTTATATGAAAGTAGTGAAGAAAATCACCAATATGGCATTGGCTAATGATTGGATGGAGAAAGACCCGTTTATCAATATCCGTTTCCATGAGCAGGAAGTACACAAGGAGTTTCTAACCAAAGAAGAATTAGAAATCATGCAAAACAAAGTTTTTGATGTTCCTCGACTGGATTTAGTACGTGATATTTTTCTATTCCAATGCTTCACGGGTTTAGCTTTCATAGATGTATCTGAATTAAAAGCAGAACATCTCGTGTCTGATAATCAGGGGAATTTATGGATTAGAAAAGCAAGACAGAAAACTAAAGTCATGTGCAACATTCCTCTTTTGGATATACCTTTAGCCATATTGGAGAAATACAAAGGGCATCCACTGGCGAAAAAGAAAGGAACATTGTTACCCGTTCCATGCAACCAAAAGCTAAACAGTTATTTGAAAGAAATTGCTGATTTATGCGGTATTAAAAAGAATTTAACCACGCATACCGGACGGCATACATTTTCGACCGTTGTCGCTTTAGCCAACAATGTATCATTGGAAAATGTAGCCAAAATGCTCGGTCATACCAATACAAAAATGACGCAGCGATACGCAAAAGTATTAGATCAAAGTATTCTCCGAGATATGCAGAATGTACGAGAGAGCTTCTCTACTAAAACCACCTAAAGATAAAAACGGCTACCGTCCTAATGGATTGGGTAGCCGTTTCTCTATATTCATCCTATTATAAACTAAAGAGAATAATCTTCTATATTATAGGCAGAACGAAACCTATCTTCCAACACTTTCCTAATATCCGATTCACGAAACAGCACTTTGCCCGGAAGTTGAATAAAAGGGAAAATGCCATCATCCCGATAATACTGTAAAGTCCTACGGCTGATTTTGAGAATGGAACAAAGTTCTTCACTTGTCAAATATCGTTCACACTCAAACATGGGCTTATTATTCTTCAATGCATATTCTATATAAGGTAAAGCCCTATCTAACGATTGCAATAATGATTGGCTATCCTCATTCGTGTATAAATCCATAAGCAATTATTCTTTAGTGGTTATTTTTATTCTACCTGAGTCCAATAATTTTTGTACTTCGGCAACCTTATAATATACCTTCTTGCCAACGGTCGAAAAAGAAAGTTTGCCACTCTCACGTAAAGACTGTAATGTTCGCAAAGGAATATTTAAGGAAGCTGCCAATGTCCTACCCTCTATCCATTCTTTCTCAATACATATATCATTGGAAGACAAAGAAATATTGTCTGCCAATGATACAATCTGTTCCAGCTTCTTTCTTAGAGCATTGAAGGAAACTCTTTCTATTGCTACTATATCCATATATAAATTACTTTTCAAAATTCTTTTTCTCAATCCTTTTCTTTTAGCTTAAGTTTTCCAGAACTTAATATGAAACATTGACAAAGGTAAGTTCCGTATTTAGCCTGTTCAAGTCCAAGCCTTCGGTTTAGATAAAAATCTTCCTCTCATTAACATTCGAGCGTATTTTTATCTAAAGACTTGCACAGACTAAATACTTCACTGGAAAAGTCAATGATTCAAATTAAATTCCGAAAAACAATGTTTTCGAGGGTGGCAGGTTATTCCTTCCAGCTTTCAAAGTAGTGCTTTTGCAGTAACTTGTCAATATCACTTTGCCGATAAATAATTTTACCTTTTATCTGAATGAAGGGGATTAATCCCGTATCTCGCCATTCTTGCAGAGTTCGCAAACTGACATTGAGCTTTTTAGAAACCTCATGATTGGAAAGAAATCGTTCTCCGTTCAGGTGAGGCTTATAGTGCTTTACAATCGATTCAATACCGTTCAGCATTGAATCAAGCGAAGAAATAAATTCTTTGACTTGTGGTGTATCTTTATTTATTAATTCCATGATTGAAAGATTATTTTATTGAAATATTGATTTCAAGATTGCCGGATAGCTAATCAGTTGAATGATTAACTAATTGATTAGTTTCGCAGATAGTCACCCAATGATGAAAGGCTAAGCACATCTTTTGCAGGATCATAATCTATGTAAATCCGTTTAGGAGCAGGAGCTATAAAATACAGACTGTCTTCTTTCTGTATTTCATAAGTAGCGGTTGAAGCCTGTTTGGTGGTTTCCGATACATATATAATAGAAAGAAGATACTCTTTATCGCTCCGGTATATGATAACCGTAGGATTCAGATTAACGCTTTCCCATGTGCCGACAATGGAAAATAGGTTGAAGGACGGATAATATTCTTTAATTCTTTTCATAAGGCATGATTTGTTTGGATGATTGATTCTGTATTTCACAGTCTGAAATAATCTTTTCAATATCAGCAGATTTATAATAAATCTTGCTGCCAATTTGAGAATAAGCTAATCGCCTACTACTCCTATAATATTGCAGCGTTCGCTTACTAAAGCCTAACAACAGGCATACTTCCTGACTATCCAGCCAGTTTTCTACTTTCTGAGTATGAGTGCTGCACAAACTCTCTATCCGTTTGGCAAACTCCGTGAACCTCTCGCAGACATACGAGAATGTTCTTTTTTCGATGGTTACTACTTCCATACTTTTAATTTTTAATGGTTTATAAAACGTGTTGATTCTTATTTCACCAGCAAATGAAAGAAGAATCAAGAGCCATTTTCTAAACTGTCTAAGGATGGCATAGTAAGTTCAGCATTGACTTGATAGCAAAAAACTTTCTACCATTGCAAATTTACCAAGCAGATTATTTGCATGTTTCCGATAAGTAACATATATTTGTTTCCAAATAGTAACAATGCGTAAAATGAAAGGAAAAAGCATAACAGGAGAAAGAGATCGGGAAGCTACCGAAAAGCGGTTGCTAGATACTATCGGTGAAATGATTGCCGAAGATGGCTTCGAGAAAATCGGCATCAACGCTATAGCTACCCAATCAGGTGTTTCAAAGATATTGATATACCGCTATTTCGGTTCGGTAGAGGGACTTATGGCTACTTACATACGGCAACATGATTTTTGGCTCAATTTCCCACTTGAATATCCCAGTCGTGAAAAACTACCTGCATTCGTGAAAAGTATGTTTCAAGGACAGATTGAGCAATTAAGGAATAATCCTACTTTGAAAAGGCTTTATCGCTGGGAATTATCTTGCAATAATGATATGATTGTAAAGCTAAGAGAGCAACGGGAAAAAGTGGGAATAGACCTTGTAAAGAAAGTAAGCGAACTAACAGGATATCCCCAAAAGGAAATTGCAGCAATAGCCTCTATGCTGACAGCATCAATTACTTATCTGGTGATGCTGGAAGATTTTTGTCCGGTTTACAATGGCATTCCTCTAAATGAGAATTCAGGATGGGAACAGATAAACGAAGGAATTGAAATTTTAATAAATAAGGTATTTCAAGATGAAAACTGATTTCATACAAATAGCCAGTTATGCTTCTAAAGCTCCTTCAGGACATAACACACAGCCTTGGAAGTTTCACATTACGGACGGTACTATTACAGTTCTCCCCAACTTAGAGGTAGCGTTACCTATCGTTGATAGAAACAATCGTGAGTCATTTATTAGCTTAGGCTGTGCTGTTGAAAACTATTTTTTGTTTACCATGTTCCCGATTAGTAACAATAATAAAATAACAATTTAATAAAACTAATATGAATAAAATGGGATTGACATTGATTTATTTATGGCTTGTCAGCCTTTGTTCCTGCCAACAGGAATTGATTGAGTATGAGAAAGGAGATATAAAAGTATGCATTGAACAGGGTGAACAATGGCTGCATGACTTTCCTTTGTTCTTAGGTATCAACAAAAAGAACCCACCTCAAATTGCTGTCTGGTTGGAAGATACACAAGGGAATTATCTTTCAACGGTTTATGTAACTCATAAGATCGCCACTCAATCTTGGCAAGCATCGGGAGGAAACCGACGAAAAGAAGCTCTACCTCATTGGTGCTATTCACGTGGAGTTAAATACGATGATGGACTTTATTTGCCTACAAAGAAAGAGCCATTAACAGATGGTATATCAGGAGCAACCCCACATGGAAGTTTTGATATCAAATTAAGTCCGACAACAGCACTAAAGACATTTGTAGTAAAAATAGAAATAAATCATTCCACAGATTTCAATGAAGCCTTCCCTAAATCAGCCAAAGAAGGAGAAGCCAACTATTCTGGAGGTAAAGAAGGAAGCGGACAACCTGCAATCGTATACGCTGCCAATGTAGATTTATCGTCAGGCGAAAAATCATTTGAAGCAAATCTGGTGGGGCATAGTAGTCCTAATGGCAGTTCCGGAGAAGTCAGTAAAGATACATCGGGGCTGACAACTGCTTTACAGATCGTAAAACGTATAACTGTAATTATCCAATGAAAAAGATTATTCTGCTTATTATAGTAAGTTACACTGTTGTAATGGCAACAGCACAACAGACAGAACGCTTCACTTTTGCCACAAGTGTAGGGACAGGGATTGACATGAACGAGCCATCAGCCACTCCGTTTACGTGGCAAGCTCTAGGCTATTATGCAATCAACAAACGGTTCTCGGTCGGCATTGGTACAGGATTATCAATTTATGAAAAAGCTCTGATTCCGCTATTTGCCGATGCAAAATTTTTAATCACAAAGCCTAGAAAATTCACTCCTTATATAGAATGTGGTGTTGGATATAGTTTTGCACCGGATAAAAATGCTAATGGAAGTTTTTATTTGAATCCGTCTGTCGGGATAGAATATTCAATCTGTGAAAGTAAGAAGTTATTCTTGGCTTTAGGATATGAATCCCAGAAACTTGAACAGCTAAAAACGCAAAAGCAATCATTGTTTACAGCCGAGTTTGCAGAGAAGCTAATCCATAATGCTATTTCAATAAAGATTGGATTCATCTTTTAAAGACATACAGAAATCATTCAGCAACATGTAACAGACTTTAGTCTGATTATTAATACTCATTAATTATTAAACACTTCATGCCTATGAATGATTTATCAAAAACGAGGATTATCATCTTATTGACTGATTCCTCACAAAAAGTAACTGACACAGAAATGCAAGACGCTTATGACGAATTTATCAGGTGCATAGCAACAATTGGCAGTTCAAAAGATAACTCCAATATCTTTCGGATGCTGAATCTCACTCGTATTGAAATAGCACCCTTAAAAGAGCTATATCAGTGCGAGCAGGAAAAAAAATGCGCTTAAAAATTATTATTTGCATAAAGTGCTAGCTATTATCAATGTAGAATTAGAACTATTAAGTCTAATAATTAAGCATCCTGAATCATTTGATTCTCCCACCTCACCAACATTCGTATCAGATCTATACGTAATCCCTAAGTCAAAGGACTTGGGGATTATTGGTATTGCTGAAATAGTAATAGGGTTATCTTTTTTAGGCGAAGTAGTCGGAAAAGACGGAAAGCCCGTCCCATTAGTTCGTTTAGCTCACGGCTTTGAAATCCTTTTCAATTTAAAATTTGGAAGTATATACGATAAACTGGATGCTATCTTTATGCGTAAACCATTCAATCTGACCAAAACATTAGATGCTTTAAAGAATGCAATTAACAAAGAAGCCCGTAAACGAGCTAATAAACATTAGACAAAATGGTTTTATAATCCTCTTATTTACAACTATTTGAATTTTATTTTAGGGGAGTAGGTAACTACTCCTCTTTTTCTGATTCTCCATTCTGCCGATTTTTGCATCATCAATCGATTGATATTCATGATGTATCACTAAAAAATGGAGCAAAATGTATATAGACAACGAAAACTTCGAGAAATGGATGGAGAAGCTATCCAAGAAACTCACAGAAATAGGGAAAGACTTAAAATCCCTAATCAATACTGATAAAGTATTAGATGATAATGAGAAGATACTCGATAATCAGGATTTAGCCTTTCTTCTGAAAGTATCTTTCCGAACTCTTCAACGCTATAGGGTAAGCGGGGTACTACCTTTCTTTACCATCGGAAAGAAAACTTATTATCGTGCTGGTGATATCCGGTCTTTCATTCGTGAACGTGCCGATTTCCAAAGCTACAAGCAGTTTGAAGAAGCCAATCAATTAAAGAATCAGCCTTGAAAGCAAAAGGTTGCAAATTTAGGAATGAAGCATTACTGCTCCTTCCTTGTGCTACCACCCCAATTTAGCAGAAACAGCTACGTCTTTCGGCTTTGCTCGTTTCGCCAAATTGAGCAAGAGGGAACTGGACAAGTCCTGTTCTTCCCTCTTGCCCTGCGGGGCAAAGCCTTCGGCTTTAGCGTGTTACAAGAACACGCTGTAATGACACCTGTAATAAGCATTTTCTTTGCAATGCTTATTATCAGGTATTTATCTATTCATATTTCCATAAAAAAGTAATTACCATGCCAAACAACAGTCGAAAAACGATATTCACTACCATTTCCATAGACAAGGAAACGGCAGCTTTGGTAGAGAAGATATGCAAACGCTATTCACTGAAAAAGAGTGAAGTTGTAAAGTTGGCATTCGGGTATATAGATAAGGCACATATCAACCCATCCGAAGCACCGGAATCTGTAAAATCAGAACTGGCGAAAATAAATAAGAGACAAGATGATATTATCCGTTTCATTCGCCACTATGAGGAAGAGCAACTGAATCCCATGATACGAACCGCCAATTCTATTGCCGTTCGGTTTGATACCATTGGCAAGTCATTGGAAACACTTATCCTCTCACAGATGGAATCTAGTCGGGAGAAGCAAACAGCCGTATTGCAAAAAGTAAGTGAACAGTTTGGTAAACATGCCGATGTAATCAATCAACAGGGGAAGCAACTTACTGCCCTATTTCAGATTCACCAACGGGATTATAAGAAGTTGTTAAACCTAATACAACTCTACTCCGAGTTATCTGCTTGTGGTATGATGGATAGTAAACGAAAAGAGAACCTAAAATCTGAAATTACCAATCTGATAAACACATAGAACCATGCACATAGATTTTGCCCCACCATCGGCAGGAACATATAATAATGCAGGTAGTAGCCGCCAACTAGCTTCATATATGGAGCATGAAGATTTGGAACGGATAGAGAAAGGAATTTATACCGATGGCTTTTTCAATCTGACGGATGATAATATCTACAAATCAAAGGTGATTAAGGATATAGATAGTAATATTGGGCAACTGCTGAAAACAGATGCAAAGTTTTTCGCTATCCATGTCAGCCCATCGGAAAGCGAACTTCGGGCTATGGGAAACACGGAACAGGAGAAAGCCGAAGCCATGAAGAGGTATATCCGAGAGGTATTTATCCCCGAATATGCCAAGAACTTCAACAAAGGACTATCCGAAACGGATATAAAGTTTTACGGCAAAATACATTTTGACCGTAGCCGTTCCGACAACAACCTAAATATGCACTGTCATTTGATTATCAGCCGTAAAGACCAAACCAACAAAAAGAAGCTATCACCGCTTACCAATCACAAGAATACCCAAAAAGGGACGGTAACGGGTGGTTTTGACCGTGTGAACCTATTCCAACAAGCGGAACAGGGCTTTGATAAATTATTTGGTTACGCCCGCCAACTAGTAGAATCATTTGACTATTGCAACACTATGAAGAACGATACTATATTTGGAAGGCTCAATTTGCAAGGTCAAGAACTTCAATCCAATGAAAGAAAACAAAAAATCAATCAGGATAGCAATCAAGAATATTTGTATTCTCTCCATATTGAAAACAAGGGAGCACATAAAAAGGTTTTCAATACAGGTAGTAACAGTATCGTCAAACAAAGAAACAATACATCTAGTAATATATCAAACTTATTTTCAATAATTGATTGCGATGCAATGAGTTCGCAACCTCCAGAAGAACATACTTCAAATTCTATAAGAAAGAAAAAAAATAGGAAACATAAGCTGTAAAGCTGAATAGATTTCATGACTATCATATTTTTTAGCAGCAAGCCTAAAAGAAAATCGACTGTGGAACTGCTCTGTGATAATCAGCATATTATTTACCTCTTGATTCGTTATTGTAAAACAAAAAATGTATTTTTGCAAATGTTTTAAGAAAACTTAGGTAAGCTAATATATAAATGGAATCTAAAAATCATACAAATATAGTTCATAACCAAGATGCTAGAAGTATACTAAAGTTTATCTCTCCTGAGATAAAAGTTAGAACAACTATAACTTCTCCTCCATATTATGACATGAAGGATTACGACTCAGACAATCAAATAGGTTATGGACAGACCTATGAAAATTATCTAGAAGATCTTAAATCTATTTTCGGTAGTATATACAAAATAACAGAAGAAGATGGATCCTTATGGATTATCATTGATACATTTAAAAGAAATAGTCAAGTAGTAACCTTACCCTTTGATTTGTCAAATAAGATAAAGGAAGTCGGATGGTTACTACAAGATATAATTATATGGAAAAAGGATAAAACAGTACCATGGTCTAACAATGGTTTCATGCAAAGAAAATTTGAGTATATTCTTTTTTTTACTAAAGCTACAAAATATAAATCAAACAAAGATAAAGTAAGGGTTTACGATACTAGTAATTTAAAACAATGGTGGGTTAAATACCCTGAGAGATATAACCCCAAAGGAAAAGCCCTTGATGAAATTTGGGAATTTCCTATCCCTATTCAAGGTTCATGGGGAGATAAATATATTAGACATTTTTGTCCATTACCCAAAGATATGGTTGCAACAATGATCCAAATTAGTACTGATGAAAATGACATAGTATTGGATCCGTTTGCAGGAAGTGGAACAGTTCTTTCTCAATCTGCATATATGAAAAGAAACTATATTGGTTTCGAGCTTAATAAAAAGTATATTGAGATGTTTGAGTCTTATATCACAAAAACATTTGAAACAGGTAGATTAGAGTATGAAAAATTCAACAATAGCCCATCGCAGGATCAATTTGAAAAAACTATTTTAGAATTGAGAGCTTTAAAATTTGCACGTGTTTTATTAACGAGTATTCAAAATGCAACATCTTTCAAACAGTTTAAAATAATTGTTGAAATTGATCAAAAAAGTGAATTAAGCAATAAGCTAATAAAGGTTACTTACAAATTTATTGGAGATTACGATAAAGATACATTTTTGGATATTATCAATAAAAATACAATAATACCTCCATTATCGAAATTCGGCATTGAGCCAAGTTTTATATTTCAAGATATAGAAGAATTAGATACTAATGGTTACTATGGGTATACTCAAACTAACACACATTCTTTTGTAAAAGATATAGCTTTGTCATCCACTAAGGTTCGTGTACTAAGCAAAATATGTGTTGATATTAATGAAAAAGATTATCTTTGATTTACTATGAGAAAGAAAAACAACACAAAGAAAAAAAGTGCAAAAAAATTATCGCCACAAGAACTGGCAATAATTAAAGAGCAAAAAGCACAAAGAAATGAAATATCTAATATATTAAAAAATATAGGTTTTTCAAGGCTGACTTATATTGATGGCAAACACTTTGAATATGATAATCGTAAATCAGAGATGGATGATATTTTTGTATGTGAAAATATTATTCTAATAGTCGAATATACAATTGGCTCACCAGGAGATCATTTGCTAAAGAAAAACTACTTTTACAACAAAATAAATCAAGATAAAAGATCATTTATTGATTTTCTTCTTAAAGAGGAAAAGCTTGTCAGTTTTCGTAATTACTATCAAGATTATATTGAAAAAAAATATTCAAAAAATCAGCTTATAGTTAAGATATTATACTGCTCAAAACAAACTATTTCAGAAGATCATAAAAAGTTGGTCGAAGACGTTTATTTCTTTGACTACCATATAGTTAAATACTTTAGCAGTTTAACCAAAGTTATCAAAAAAACAAGTAAATATGAATTCTTAGACTTTCTAAAAATACCAATTAAACAATTTGGAGAAAATATTAAAACCTCATGCAGCCATTCTAGCGATACTTTTTTAGGTCACATATTACCAGAAGAAAAGAGCTCATTCAAGGAAGGATATAAAATTGTATCATTCTACATTGATGCAGAATCTCTTCTCAAGCGTGCTTATGTTTTCCGACAAAGTGGGTGGCGAGACGTAGAAAACGTAGGACACTACCAACGAATGCTTGTTCCTAAAAAGATTAATAGCATGAGAAAGTATTTAGCAGATAAAAACAGAGTTTTTATCAATAATATTATATCATCAATTGCTATTGATAAAATCAAGTTATATGACAAAGACAACAACGAATTAAGATTAAATGAAAACGGGCAGTTCTTTGGAGAAAATTCAATAGAAGTAACTCCCGCGGCAATTGAAATCAGTGACGAATGTAATATCATAGGAATTATTGATGGACAACATAGAACATATGCATACCATGAGGGAGATGATCAATATGAAACTTTAATATCTGAGCAAAGAAAAATTCAGAACTTGCTAGTGACAGGTATATTGTTTCCGAGTAGTGAATCAATCCAAAAAAGACTAAACTTTGAGGCAAACCTTTTTTTGGAAATAAACTCCAATCAAACAAATGCTAGTTCTCAATTGAAACAGGAAATAGAATTAATGCTAAGTCCATTTTCTTCAGTTGCGATTGCAAAGAAAATTCTAGCTGGATTGAATAAAAGTGGACCGTTAAGTAACCTTATTGAACAATATTGGTATGAGAAAGGTAAAATAAAAACAGCATCAATTGTTAGCTATGCCTTAAAGCCACTTATCAAAATTGAAGATATTAAGGCTAGAGATAGTATATATTTTATATGGTCAAATAAAGACAAACAGAAATTGAAAATAAGAAACAATGAAGAGTATCAACTTCTGAATGAATATGTCGATTTTAGTATCGAAAAAATCAGAGATTTATTCATTGCTGTGAAAGATAACTTATCGCACGATCAATGGCAAACATATAATTCTCAGACTTCTCAGGGAATACTAACAGTGACATTTATAAATGGAGTTTTAAACCTTCTAAGATTGCTAATAGAAAATAACAAGGTTACAACTGTTGATATATATAGGAAACAGCTTAAAGGAATCAAAGATTTTAAATTTAAATCCTTCAAATCCAGCCAATATCGTAAAATGGGTGAATCTCTATACAATACATATTTTGATGTATAAAATAAAGTTATTATCTTTGTCTCCGTATTCTCCATGAGCAAACTAGCGCAAAAGCACGTAGCAAATCAGTGGGTTAAATCATGGGATATGCTTGAAGCAAAAAATATAACGTTTTAAATATCAGCGTGGTAACTCCGTTAGGAGAATCCCAGGCGGATCACATAAGAACAAAGCTAAAAGAGATAAGTCCTGCAATATTAACGTATTGTGGGACTTTTTTATGTTTTAGTCTTGCTTGAAAGCCCAAAAAGGCGCACGAAAAGATACGGTTGAGTATCCAAATCGTACCCCCTTCCCCGAAAAACAAAAAGGGGGTACAATTGTCGGAAAGTCCTTCTGATAAACTACGTGGAGGTCTTCTATTTAATACCAAAACTCATGATCGAATACAGAACTAGCTTTTTTATTTGGTAGATAACCTATTTACTTATTTCTCCAACTTTATAACCTACGATTCCAAAAGACTTGTGTAGCGCCGGGATTAACCACATGATCAAGCCGGGTAGTCCCCAGCGTTTTTTCTCTTCGCTGATGAAATAGAATCGTTCGATCAGTTTGAGCTTGGGGAACCATTGCTCGATTGTGTGCGGATCGTTTAGTCCGAAATGGAAACGGGCTTTTGTCCGTTTTACCGATTCATGCTTGTCGGAGTTGCGGGCGGCCCATTTACTGACGAAATCAAAATATATCTCGCATCCGGGAAAGCGTTGGGCGAGGTTTTGGATAACAGATTTTACCTGTTCCTCATTGAAATACATCATTACACCTTCCGCGAGGAAAAGGAAGCGGCCGTGAGGATGTTTTTGTCTCAACATATCCATCCAGTCCGTCTCGAGCATAGAGCCTTTGATCGTGAGATCTTTAGCGGAGGCAGGGAATAGCTTTTCACGCAAATTGATTACTTCAGGTAAGTCTAGTTCGTAGAAGGTCGCTTGGTTATGGTTGGAGACACGTTGGAAACGGCTGTCTAATCCGCAACCGATCGATACCACTACCGGATCTTCAGTTACCTTACGGTCGATGAATCGCTGGACCAAACGATCGAAATGGCGTAGGCGGATAGTGGTTCCGGTAGTACTCATCGTGATTTTACCAAACTTGGCGAAATCATAATCTATTTTCTCAACAAGCTCACATGCCATCGGGTCTTTTAATATCGCGTCTTTCCGGTGACTTTCGTGAGCGCGTGATAGTAAGGGAATAAACAAGGTCTCCGCGATGTCATCCTTTATCTCTGGTTTTATTTTATTCATAATATACCTATTTATAGGGATTGATTATCCGGTACAAAGATGGGATCTTTGCTTTTGGTTTATTTACGCAAGAAGGAAGTGTATTTTAATCAAACGGAAAAATGGTACACATAGAACTCTCATCTCGTGGAAGAGATACGATCGCTTTAGAAATGCCGGATATAAGTTATTTTTCTACCAATCGTTCAGGAGGGCTAGAAGAGAACTGTTGGGAGGCGGAGAACAAATTATTGACCTATCGTATCAGTGATTTCAGATGCAGGGATTTTAATGTGACAAGATACCAGATCTATTGCAAGGAGGATTGTTGCATGCGTTCCCTAAATGTCGGTAACTCGTTTATGGGACTTTCTGTTGTTCGTCAGGGGATCGTCGAATGCTTTTTGTCGGAGACACGGGATAAGCGGATTTGGCGGAAAGGGTATACGAATATGATCGTAAGTTCTGGTATCAAGGAAGAGCGGAATCTGTTCCGTAAAGGAGATACTTTTGGTATGACAAGTATTCTGGTGTCGCCGGATTTCTTCCAACATTTGTCGGAACGTTATACGGAGTACTTCGGGAGTGCTTATTTGCGATTCGGCAGGGGGGAGACTTTCTTTATCGCTCCCAAGAATCTCTCGATTCCAATCGCTTTATCTGTGGCGTTGAATGATCTTGAGGTCTCTCAGATGATGGGAAATGCCTCGCCAATGTATCTCGAAGCAAAAGTAACCGAGTGCTTGTCTTTATTTATGCGGGAGACGGAAGGTAAAGAACCGGTTAACGCAAAGATAGTAGGCTTTTCCGATCGGGATAAAATTTATCAGGCCCGGGATATTATATGTTCCGAATATTTGAACCCGCCTTCATTACATGATTTGGCTTTACGTGTCGGAACTAATGAATGTACTTTGAAAGCGGGGTTTAAAGAAGCGTTCCGGACGACCGTGTTTAACTATCTCTTTGATTATCGTATGAATATAGCGATTCACTATCTTTTGGATACCAATAAATCAATAGGGGAAGTTGCCGGCTTGGTCGGTTATGAACATCAAGCGCATTTTTGTACTGCCTTTAAGCGGAAGTTTAATGTCACCCCGTCTGAATATAGGTTGAAAGCGTAGTATAGACCATCGACTTTTATTTCCCGAATCGGGAACTATCCACCTCTTTATGCTCTTTAGCTTTAAAATCTCCGAATTTATAGATAAAGGATAAGGAGACTCGTCTGGAATCCGAGATCATACGCATATGTAAGTCTTGTGTTTTGTATTGGAGATTAAGATCTTTTGGGACCCATGAATTAAACATGTCATCCACTTTTAAAGAGATCTCCGCTTTGCCGTTGGGGGAGATCCATTTCAAGCCGGCGTCTACGTTATACATACTGCTGATCGTCATTGGGCCTTGAATGTTGCGGGTAATATAAGAACCGGATACTTCCGCTTTGATAGTAGGCTTCGATGAGATGTTGAACGTATTATTTAATTCGGCATAGAATGCCAGATTATCTTTATTGAAGCTTATATCATGGTAATTATCACATTTCATCTTGTCATAATAACCGTTTAACGTTAATCTGGAATCAAGCACGGAGCCGGCTTTGAATGGTATCATTACATTTAGGCCTAGCTTACTGGAATAGTCGAAATTCAGTGTCTTATAGATAAGAACTAGTCTCTCGGAGGATTGATAGGGGAGCTGGTTGAAATTATTGTCTATATAATTTGCGTATAGCGTGAAAATGTATTTGTTTTTTAGGATGTAGTTCAATTGAGCAGAGTAGAGTCTGGACAGCCTTAAATCCGGGTTACCTTGTATCTCGGTATATCCATTCAGATAAGACACCGTGTTCTGCATCTCCCAATAACTGGGATAGGTCTTGTCTGAAGAAACGGATAATTGCAGGATGTGGCTGGGGTGGGCTCGGTACGTGATTTCCATCATTGGGAATAAGCTCCAATAATCAATCTCCTTATGTTTGTAATACTCTCCGGTCAAAGAGGCGTTTACGGATAGGTTATCAGAGAAGCTTTTGGAAAAGCCGGTATATAAATCATATACATATTCATCCAGTTTACTGTAACTATTAGAGATGGACCAATCGTGTTTGCGCAGTGAATGATATACCTGAGAACTTTTGTCTGAGGCGAAGCTGAATTTTGTCCCATAGTTGAGCATCCAGCCTTTTCCTAATTTATGGTTCTGGTCCGCGTAGACGGAGAGCCTACGGATGTCTTGTTGTGATTTAGCGTTGAAGGCATCTTCTTTCCCGGCTTTCTTCTCTTGGTAATATTGTGTCGTAAGATTGATGTAAGCGGTAAAATCAATCCCTACATTAAGGCCGAACCCGGAGGCATAGTCGAGCGCCAGATTATGCATCTGGATCGGTTTGTCGGATTTCTTTCTGTTTTCGGAATCCGAATAGGTTCCTACAGAAGAGGTGAAAGGATGAGTCCATTGCTGGATCTCTGAGGTATAGGCGAAGCTTAGTTTGTTCTTATCGTTCAAGAACCAATCATTGCCTAGGCGTATGGTATGGACTGGGAGCCGGGTATGTCCTCTGTCGAATTGCTCGATCTCGTAGGTCTTACCATCGAATAAATGGTGTGATAAGATATCCTCACCTGTCCGTTCCCTGTGGTAGCCGAAGGAGTACATGAGATCGGTAGAATATTTAGGCGCGTTGTAAACGAGAGTAGCGCCACTTTGGTAATTAGCGTAATGCCCTTGGTTGTATAGAGCATTGACTTGTCCTTGCAGTTTGGGAGTCTCGGAAGTACCGTTATTAAGGACCAGATTAATCACGGCCCCGCGTACATGATATTGGGGTGGAGCACTATACATGATCTCTGCTTCTTGAATACGTTCTTTGGGCATATTCTTAAGCAGATTCTCCAATTGGCTCTCACCCATATTGGTGGTCTTGCCATTGATGATAACCGTGACTTCATTTGTTCCGGCAAGTTGTATTTTCCCGCTTTGTTCCCGCACTCCCGGTAGTTCTAGGATCGCCTCGTAAGCGCTAGCAGCCATCTTGTCTTTTAACAAGTGTGGCATGCTGTAGGTTATTTTCCCATCAACAACCTTGGCTAAAGGACGCTCTCCGGTAACAGATACTTCCGAAAGCGTCTGGCTTTTCTCGTTCAGTTGTATATTGCCTATCGTAAGTGAGTCATAAGTGCTTTGATACGTTTCATACAGCAGATGCTGGACGGTTAAGAGGAAAGGGGATATCTCCGCTTTGACACTAAAAGAGCCCAAAGAGTCCGTATAGGTGGAGTTTACATATACTGAATCGTTCGTTTGTATAATCACGACCGCTAGTTCGATAGGATGGTTATTTAAGTCCGTAACCCTTCCCGTAATAACTTGTGCCTGTGTGAATGTGGTAAATAATAATCCTAAAAAGATAATCCAGCTTCTCATATCATCCTCGATTTAGTCAACATTCCTGTGCATATTTCGCAAATATACTTTTCATTAGGGAATCTACCTAATAAATTCTACTTTTAGGACTTAGGGGATTAGGATATATTTGATAGCTTTGCGGAGGAATGGGGTTCGTGCCTCTTTCTCGAATAGATGATAACAATAAAAGTAAATGATAATGAATGAAAAAATGAATACTCCATTGGGTAGCGCTTTTCCCAAGGAACGGGTTCGTTATGCGATGCTTTCTTTCTTTTTAGCGCAAGGTCTTTGTTTCTCTAGTTGGGCTAGCCGTATTCCGGACGTGAAGGATTTCTTTGAGGTGAATTACGCTTTCTATTGGGGTTTGGTCTTGTTCCTGATCCCGGTAGGTAAGTTTGTGGCGATACCGTTAGCGGGTTATTTGGTGTCGAAGTTGGGGAGTCGTATTATGGCGCAGGTCAGTGTGTTGGGGTATGCCTTGGCCTTATTTGCGATCGGTACGGCACATAATATTTATCTGCTGGGTGTTTATTTGTTCTGTTTTGGGGTGTTCTGGAATCTTTGCGATATATCCTTGAATACGCAAGGGATTGGTATCGAGCGGCTCTATGGACGTACGATTATGGCCTCATTTCATGGAGGTTGGAGTCTGGCGGCTTGTTTAGGGGCTTTGATCGGGTTTATCATGATCGTATCCGGTGTTACTCCGTTCTGGCATTTTACGTTGATTGCTTTATTGATTGTGATGATCGTTTTGGTAAGCCGGAAGTATTTGCAGGAAGACGTAGCGGTTGAATCACCGGAGGAAGAGAAGGAAGCGGAGAAGAAAGAAGCTCCGGCGTTGTTGAGCTTTATCCGTAAGCCGGAAATGCTGTTGATCCAGTTAGGTATCGTCGGACTGTTTGCCTTGGTGGTGGAAAGTGCGATGTTTGATTGGAGTGGACTTTACTTCGAATCGGTACTACAAGTTCCTAAATCCTTGCAGATCGGTTTCTTAGTGTTCATGGTGATGATGACGGTAGGCCGTTTTCTTACGAACTCCGCCTATAGTGTTTTAGGAAAGCAGAAGGTGTTGCAATTAGCGGGTTTCTTTATTTTTGCAGGTTTCTTTATCTCAGCCATGTTGGGTGGAATGTTCGAATCGATGACGGTAAAGGTGATTGTGAATTCCTTAGGCTTTATGTTGGTAGGCTTGGGCATCTCGTGTATGGTGCCTACTATTTATAGCTTAGTGGGCGCTAAATCGAGAACTCCGGTGGGAATTGCCTTGACGATCCTTTCCAGTATCAGCTTTATCGGCTCGTTGATCGCACCTTTGTTGATCGGAGCGATCTCGCAGGCTTTCAATATGAAATACGCTTATATCGTGGTCGGCTTATTAGGGCTTTGTATCTTGCTAATGACTACATTCTGCAAAGCATTCAAGAATAATTAAAGATAGAGAATTGAGAATTGAAAATTAGGAGAGAGCAAATAATTTTCAATTCTCAATTTTCAACTACTCAGGCATTCGTTGTTCCGCTGTCTCTAAGCATCGCAACACATCTTCCTTAGTGCCGTTGAATGGGCCTATTCCTTCGATTTTCAATGTTGTCATAGCTGCCGCGAAACATCCGGCTTCTTCTATGCTTGCGCCTTTGGCACGTTTATAGAGATATCCTGTCATATAAGTATCACCCGCTCCGGTAGCGTTTACTACTTCTTTCGGTATGTAAGCGGGGATTTTATGGAAAGTGGAACCGTCGTAAATGATAGATCCCATGCTTCCGAAAGTCAGCAATACCTCTTTCACGCCCCAATCGTAGATAACTTTTCCTGCGTTCACGGCATCGGTATATCCGGTTAACACCTCCATCTCATGTTCGTTAGCCTTGAGGAAGTGCACGTATTTAAGTACTTCTTTTTTCTCTGGCCAATCCACGGCAAATACATCCTTGTCTCTTACTTCCCGTAGATACCCTTGCGAGTCAATCGATACTAAGCCTTTTCCCGCTAAATACTTTACCACTTCCAAAGAGAAATCATCGGCAAGCAAACTACCAAGGTGGAAGATTTTAGAGTTGATGTTCTCCAGATATTCCACGGTGAAAGGATCTGCTTTCGCCAATACACGTTGCGTACGGTTATCTTGGTTCTCTCCATAAATATTCTCGAAATAAACGGTGTGCTTACTTGGCATCACGGCAACGTCGATACCTTCGGCTCGTAGTTCCTCCACCGTTTTCATCTCAGATTCAGCCAAGGCTGTCACTAGAGTATAGTCAATATCATCGAAATGTTTTATCGCATGCGAGAAATAAAAGGAGGTTCCTCCCGGCATATGGACGGTGTTCTTAGGTGTTACTACCTTATCCAAGGTGATGTGTCCTACGCAGCAAAGTTCGTGTGTATTCATTTTTTACTCAGTTTATTATAAAGCGACAAATTTATGAAAAAAGAGTTCAAGTACATAGGATAGTCGTTATTTTGACCAATAAAAGCATAAACGAGGCGTTTCCATTCAAGAGCGAAAGTATTTACATATAGTAGAAACGAAAGTGTTTACCTCTAGAAGTAAAGTCATTTACATATGGAAGTAAACAGCGTTACATCTAGTTGTAAATGTAATATGCTGATAATCCGTATATAATACTGTTGGCGGATAATGCTCGGTGTATCTGCTGGAAATATTCAAATTCACCTTATCCGATAAGCATGCTTATTTGGATTTAGAAAGAAGAATTGATAATCAGTCAACGACATAGATAATATATAATGTACGCTCGTACATTATAATATATGCAATACGCATAGAGGTTATACTACTATATAGGTGATGTATATTTTATGTGCGATGTAATAGAATGTGAGAAACGACTAGTCTAAACGATCGATTTTTCTAGTCATTTGCAAAGGTACGCGTTTCTTCGATACTTACAACCCTTCCGCATTATTTTTTTATCGCTTATCCTCTTTCTTATCAATAGGATAGGTTATCCTTTACGAAACAACGGATTCTTTCAACAAATCTCCTGTTTTGGCACTAAAAAAACGCAAGATTTAGACGATCGTTTAGACTAGTCGTTTTATGCCCAATTTGAAGGGGCAAAATATTGAAGAGCTTTTAATTAACACTAGTATTAATATTAATTTTAGAATTATGAACAAAAAGTTTTCTACTCTTGTAGCTGGACTTGCAATGATTTCGGCTGTTGCTTCAGCCCAAATCACCAAAACAGACGGTTACACCATGTTGAAGTCCAGTTCTTCTGATTATTTAGCTGTTTATGGAGCTAAATCGGACTCTGTAGTGGTAAAAACATTTAGCAATTTGGCAACTGCTCCTAAAGCTTCTATTGACTCTGCTATGTGGAAGGTTACTGAAGCTGGAGTTGATGCTACAGGAAACAAGCTTTACAGCTTCACTAACAAAAAGACTGGTGCTGTATTGTCTTTCGCTGCAAAAAAAGATGCTAAACCTAATTTAGCGGCAGGTGTTGACAAGTGGTCTGTAACTACTGACGGCAAGATTTCTGCTTATTATTCTGCGAACGGATCTTTAGGATTGGTTGTGTCTGGAGGTAAGTTATCCTTGGGCATTGCTAGTGCCGCTACAGTATTCACTTCGGAAGTAAATTCGGCTTTGAAGGCTCGTACTTTGGCTGCCTCTGACTTAGGCGATGGTTTCACTGTATTCTCTTTGAACTTTGGAGAGGCTTATCAAGAGAACATCTTTGAGGGCAAAGAATTAGTAGCTACTCAGTTGACTGGTGCTGATGCTGATTATGTACAGTTGCAGGAAGTTGGCGCTGATAAGATCGGTGAAAAGGATGCTTACTTCGGTTTGGATACAACTAAGTACACGATCGCTGGGCAAAAGGATGTATTTGGCTATAAATTCGCAAAAGACTCAACTTGGTTGGATAATGGTTATCATACAGTATTGAATGGTGATTTTCAAAAGTTCAAATTTATTCAAGACTTATCAAACGATAAAGTCGCTGTTTATGTAAAGAATGCACCTGTTTATAATACAACTACTAAGAAATTTGAAGCTGCGCTTACAGGTACTGCTGCTGATGTTCAAGTAGTATATGCTCAGGTAACCAATTCAAAGGTATTGACAGTCTCTAAACTTTCTGGTACTCCTTCTACAATCGAGCAAGGTGTCGCTCCTTCCGTAAAATTAGGTAAGGGCACTCCGGCTACATTGCCTACTGGTGATGGTGTTTACTTCATCAAGGTTAAATCTGGTGATGAGTTTAAGTATGTTTATGCTACGGCTAGTGGATTGGAATTGAAGAAGGATGCTCCTAATGCATATAACCCTGCTGGTCAGTTCTATGTAGTTGCTAAGGGTGGTAAATACCAATTCGTTGAACGTAACTTCAACCAAGGTCTTACAACTGCTGCCGCTCAGATCTATAAGGTAACAGGTAAAGACGCTTACAGAGTGGATGCTGTAAATAGCGCTGCTTCTGCAAGTTTAGCGGCTGGTACTGAATTCTATTTCGAATATCAGAAAGATATCAAAGCCGGTGGCAAGGAATACAACTATATGGCTACGAAGTATTTGGACAAGGTAGCTGTTGATAACTTCGCTTATACATTGAACTTGATCTCCGGTACGGAGGGTGTTGATGATTTGTATACAATCGTTGACGGCGTATTGAAGGTTAAGAAAACTACAGCCGAAGACGCTGCTAAATTCAAGGTTGAAGTAATTAAAGATAAAACGGGTAAGGTCTGGACTAGCAATGCTGATGAACACAAAGCTGGTGTAGGTGCTATCGCTTTAGGTGATACTTTAGCTACGGCTACTTATAAACTTTACAAGCAATATACAAAAGAGTATGTTGTAGCTAAGGATAATGAATTTAAGTTGGCAAAAGAAGATAATACAGCTACTCCTGCAGTTGCTGGTTCTGAGTTCACATTCAAAACAGCTAAGGGCAATGGTTATTTATTGTCTACAGGTGATAAGATTGTGGTATTGGATGTTAATACTGGTAAGTTGATCTCTGCTGCAGCTTCAGCTGTAAATAACAACTATTTTGACTTGGTAGTAGAGCCATCTCCGGACTACGCTACATTGAATGCTCCTTCTCACATGTTGGTTAAATCTGCCGAGGCTGATGGTAAAGCTCTTTCCATGAATCCTAAGTCTTTGTTTGCGGAGGTTAAGTTGGCAGGTCAAGAAGAATATATCGACAGCTTGTTTGGTTTGTGGATTGATACTGCTTGTGTAAAAGATGTAACTAGACCTACTTATTACATCACAACAGGTAATGGGTTAGACTCTGCTGCTATCGCTGATGGTTACAGATATTTCTTGGTAAATCCTCAAGATTCTGTTTATTCTGCGGTTAAGGGTGATGATGATAAATATACATCTAAGACAAATGAAGGTAGCGCTTATTGGAATGCTACAGAAGGTTTGGTGAAAGCAGCTTTTGTTAAAGCTATCGTTTATGGTGAGGATTCTTTAGCTATTGTTCGTGAAAAAGCAACTGCTGTTGATACCTTGAAGACTATGTCTGTAAATCCGGCTGCAATGGCATTTGTTACAACTGCAAATAATACATTGAAGATCGAGAATAAGACAACAAAGGAGATTGCAAACGAAGATGATGCAACTAAGACTGATCGTGAAGATGTAACTTCTTATTTGAAAGTTATCAACAACGTATTAGTTTGGACGGATAATCGTGACGAGGCTCATGAGTTCGTTGCTGAGGCTACGACATTACACCCGACATCCAACGATAACGTTGAAGAAGGAGCTTCTGCTATCTCTGTTGTCGCTAACGATGGTACTGTAACAATCCAAGGTGCCGCTGGCAAGTCTGTTGTTATCTCTAACATCTTAGGTAAGGTGGTTGCTGAGACAGTTCTTTCATCTGATAACGCTACAATCGCTGTACCGGCAGGTATCGTAGCTGTAGCTGTAGAGGGTGAGGCTGCTGTTAAGGTAGTTGTTAAATAATTATTTTATTCGAAATGATACAGTAGAGGCGGGCACGTCCCGTCTCTATCTAAATATATTTAATTAAATAATTTCCACGCAACAAAGTATCCCGTGATGGGGGAACGTGTGGTTAATACTAAAGTAAAAAAGTTCTTCCGATAGTATTTCCGTGAGGAAGGAAACCGGATAAAAAATTGCTCCCGGCGATATTCGTATCGTCGGGACTTTTTTATGGTTCGGAAAGCTTTTATATAAATAAATACGTATATTGCGGCAAGCTTATAATTTTAGAGTTTATGGAATATACCTTACTGATACTTCTATTACTGATCATGATTTGGATAAACTTGCGTAATAAGATATCCAAATCACAGGAGAAGACGGAGGAATTATCGAGAGAGATCGCTGCCTTGCGTAGACGTTTGGAGAATAGTTCGGAAGTTGCGGACGAGATAAAGGAACCGGAGCCTGAGATCTTGAAAGAGCCGGAAGTTTTCGTACAACCTGAACCGGTAAGGGCGATTGTCGAACCAGCGAGAAATCTTCAACCCCGGAAGGAACGGAAGCCTGTCAATTATGAGAAATATATCGGTGAGAACTTATTCGGTAAAATCGGTATCCTGATACTCGTCTTGGGTATGGGCCTTTTCGTGAAGTATGCGATAGATAAGGAATGGATAAACGAGACCTTGCGTACGATCCTTGGCTTTGGGATGGGCGAATTACTTCTATTCGTGGCTTGGCGTTTGAAGGATTCCTATCGTACTTTTAGCTCTTTGTTGGCGGGAGGCGCTTTTGCGATCTTCTATGTAACGGTGGCGATCGCCTATCATTATTACGGGCTGTTTAGCCAAACGGTCGCTTTTATTCTGCTTGTGCTGTTTACCGGATTTATGTCGTCTTTATCTATACTCTATAATCGTAGGGAACTGGCGATTATCGCTTTGGTGGGTGGATTTATCGCTCCATTCTTAGTGGGTAGCGGAGATGGAAGTTATTGGGCGCTGTTTACCTATGTCATGATCTTGGACCTAGGAATGTTCGGGCTATCTATCTATAAGAAGTGGGGGGAATTGCCTGTAATTTGTTTTGCCTTGACTTGGATCGTCTTTGCGGGTTATACGTATGCTGCGGATCTGGATTTGATGGGAAGTGTCCAATTAACACATTTACTTATTTTCTCTATTGCCTTCTATTTGATCTTCTTATTATCGGTCGCTTCCATCGTACGAATCAATATCCGGGGGATCAATCAATATTTATTAGGAGTGATCGGATTGAACAATTTTGTATTCCTGTTCTTTGCCCTTTGTCTCCTGCAGAATATGGAGCTTGAGCGGAATTGCAAAGGTCTGGTAACCCTTTTTGTTGCGGCTATTAACTTCGCTCTTTTCTTTTGGATCAAACGGAAAGGGGAACCTTTCACTTTCTTGATGCATACGTTATTGGGTATCGCTCTTACGTTCGTATCGGTGACGATCCCGATCCAACTGGAAGGGACCTTTATTACCTTGTTTTGGGCTTCAGAGGTAATGATTATTCTCTGGTTCTATAGTCGTTTCCGTCTGCGGGTTTACGAGATATTCGCTTGGGTACTTCCGGTCTTGACGCTGGGCTCTTACGGAATGGATGTCTTCCACGGATGTATGGAGGCTCGGTACGGAGATTCTTCCCTATTTATAAATGGCTTGTTCGCTACCGGCATTTTTACGGGGCTATCGTATTGGGTAGACGCTTGGTTGGTACGTCCGACAAGGATATCTACGAAAGGGCCTCTCTTGACGGGATGTGTCGTATTATATATAGCCTTTGTTTTCGATTTCTATTCATATGTAGATCCTTCGATCGTGTCCTTTAGCTATATCGAGACATTTACGGTGGCGGTTTTATTTGCTGCGAATGTTTTATTAGGGAAAAGCTATTTGCCTGTGTCAAGAAATGCGGGGGGATACGGACTACTCTTGGGGCTATCTTTATCCCTGTTCGGAGGAATGTCTTTGTGGGTCGGGTATGATGATCTCTTTATTCCCCGGTTCCTGCTATGGGTTTCCTTGCTTTTAATCGGGGGGCATATTTTTGTCTTGGGGCGGTACTATTATAAGTCATTTGACGCAAGAGAAAAGCGTACACATGGGATGACCTTATATATTTGTTTGCTGTCTACGATATTACTGGCCGTGGGAACGAATAATTTGTTGAATCAGTTGGGCTTGCCGGATGAATTAAGCGCAGGCTTCTCTATCTCGTTGAGTCTTGCCGGTTTTATGCAAATGGCGGTGGGAATGCGATTGCACCTGAAAGTTGTCCGGATGATTAGTTTGGCCACCTTCTCGATCGTATTGCTAAAGTTGGTGTTGGTAGATCTGTGGCTCTTGCCTACGATCGGGAAAGTGGTCGTCTTTATAATCTTGGGAGTTATCTTATTGGTTCTCTCCTTCTTGTATCAGAAGTTGAAAACCGTCTTGTTCGATGATAGCTTATAGGATATCCGCTAGTTTCTCCAGCCCCATGCTATGAGAGCCTTTGATCAAGATATGATAGCCCTTTAACGGCTGTTTCCGAAGCTCTTCCACCATTGCCTCCGTGGTAGCGAAGGGGGAGAACTCTTTGCCTACTTTAGAGAAATGCTCGCCGCAGAGGAACACCTTGTCGAACTGGCCTTTCTTGATCTGTTCGACAACCTCCGCATGTAATTCGTCGCTAGTTGGTCCAAGCTCGCGCATATCTCCAAGGATGATGGCTTTAGGCTGTACGGGCATGGTGATGAAATTGTCCAGAGCTACTTTCATGCTACTCGGATTCGCGTTGTAAGCATCGATAATCAATTCGTTATTATCGGTTTTCTTGAACTGAGAACGGTTATTGGTAGGCTCGTAAGCGGCGATAGCACGGCTGATACGCTCTGCCGGGATCTTGAAGAAGCGGCCTACGGCGACGGCGGCCAATACATTATCTAGGTTATAACTACCGATCATATGTGTTTCGACGGTATGCAACTTTCCTTGTTGCTTCCAATTGAACACTAAGAAAGGATCGCAACTGACTACCTGTCCGGACGCAAAAGCATCATCCCCGTTTCCATATGTGATTTGTTCGATGCCTTTGGCGATAGACTGAAGGTACTCGTTCTCTTTCTTGATAAATATCTTGCCTTTGGAGCGACGGATATAATCATATAACTCCCCTTTTGTCCGGATCACACCCTCGAAAGAACCGAAGCCTTCCAGATGGGCACGGCCTACGTTCGTGATGATGCCATAGTTAGGATGGACGATATCCACTAATTCCTTGATGTCTCCCGGATGGCTGGCGCCCATCTCGATAACCGCCATCTCATGGTCATGAGTCAATCGGAGCAAGGTCAAGGGAACGCCAATATGATTATTGAAATTACCTTCGGTATATAGCAAATTGAATTTCGTTGAGAGTACGGCAGCCAATAACTCTTTGGTCGTGGTCTTGCCATTCGTTCCGGTAATCCCGATGATCGGCAACCCCAGTACCTTGCGGTGATGGTGCGCTAATTGTTGCAAGGTCTTCAGCACGTTATCAACAAGGATCGTGCGTTCGCCTATATAATAATCGGGATTGTCTATGACGGCATAGACACAGCCGGATGCCAAGGCTTTCCCTGCATATTGATTTCCATCGAATTTATCGCCTTTTAAGGCGAAGAAGATAGAACCCTTCGGACAGTTCCGGCTATCTGTCGTTATTTGAGGGTTATGTATAAATAAATCATAGAGGTCGATAATACTCATGACTGTATCGCGTTAAATATTTATTCCTGTCTAATTCGGGGCAAATGTAGCAATTAAATAAAGAATGAAGAATCTAGAAGGAGATTTTAAGAGAGAAACCTGTATCTTTGCTGGAAATAAGGAAAGATCATGTTAGATAAAACGCTCAATATTAGAGGGACACTCACTTCTTTAGCGACGCCGTTGGTGATGGGAATCTTGAATATTACCCCTGATTCTTTTTATGCGGGCAGCCGCAAACAGACCGAGACCGCTATCGAGGACCGTATCCGGGAAATCTTATCGGAGGGAGGAGATTGGATAGATATCGGTGGTTATTCATCCCGTCCGGATGCCGCTGAGGTTACGCCGGAGGAAGAGATGCGCCGTTTGGAGTTTGCCTTACATATATTAAATAAGCATTACCCGGATATCCCGGTGTCCGTAGATACGTTTCGTGCGGGGATTGCGCGTCGTTGCGTAGAGGAATATGGAGCAGCTATCATTAACGATATCTCCGGCGGTGAGTTGGATGCGGATATGTTCCAAACGGTAGCGGATTTGAAGGTGCCTTATATCATGATGCATATGCGTGGAACCCCTCAAACTAGGCAGAGGCATACTGATTACCCGGATATGATGGAGGAGATCATGCTGTATTTTTCCCGGAAGGTACGCCGGCTTCGGCTTTTAGGGGTGAATGATATCATCCTCGATCCCGGCTTTGGCTTTAGTAAGACGTTGGAGCAGAATTACCAATTGATGAGCCATTTAAAGGAGTTCTCTATTTTTGAGTTGCCTTTATTAGTTGGAGTCTCCCGTAAAAGCATGATTTATAAATTACTGGGTGGAACCCCTGCGGATAGCCTGAACGGAACGACCGTATTGAATACGTTCGCTCTCTTGAACGGTGCTAATATCCTCCGTGTGCATGACGTGCGGGAAGCAGTGGAAGCCATTCGCGTCATAGGTCAAATGACCAACAAATAATTTTCAAGTTTCAACTTTCAATTCTCAATTAACTATGTGGATGCATTTCGGTATAAAAGACTTGATTGACGTATTGCTGGTGGCTTTCTTCCTGTACCAGACCTATAAGTTGATGAAAAGCTCGGGCACATTGGCTATATTCAGTGGGGTCGTATCATTCATCGTCGTATGGATCTTGATCTCGCAGGTATTGGAGATGCGGTTGATGGGGGCCATCTTGGATAAGTTTATTAGCGTAGGTTTCGTGGTTTTGGTAATCCTCTTCCAAGACGAGATCCGCCGTTTCCTGTTGGCGTTAGGTTCGCACCGGGGCTGGAAATTCCTAGGAAAACTTTTTTCCAAACGAGGAGACGACCCGGAGAAAGAAGGGAAGTTTGTCGCTCCTGTTGTCTTGGCCTGTATGAATATGGCCCGGAAAAAGACGGGTGCCTTGATCGTGATCCAGCAAGATATGGACTTGACGATCTATGAGCATACGGGCGAGATGTTCAACGCCGATGTAAATGCCCGCTTGATCGAGAATATATTCTTTAAGAACAGCCCGTTGCATGATGGTGCCATGATCATAGCCGATAACCGGATCAAGGCGGCCGGTTGTATCTTGCCGGTCGCCCAGAACGCCACCCTTCCCAAGGATATGGGATTGCGCCATCGTTCCGGTTTAGGGATGTCATTGGAAACGGATGCCTTGGTCATTATTGTCTCGGAGGAGAGAGGAAAGATCTCCGTGGCCCATAAAGGCAAGCTAAGTGTGAATGTGACAGCGGAAGAACTGCAACAAATACTCTCTGGGGAGCGGGAAGTGACGAATTACTGTTAAAAGATCTGAAACTGGTATCTCTACCTGTAATTCTTTTGCCTATTTTGTAAACTCTATATTGCATTATGCCTAATTTTGTAGCCGGATTACGAGTACAATTATTAAATAATATAAAATATCTTCCGCTATGGATTTAATGCAAGACATTATTGCGCGCGCTAAAGCTGACAAGCAGCGTATCGTTCTTCCCGAAGGTACCGAGGAAAGAACTCTTAAAGCTGCCGACCGATTACTGGCCGACGGTGTAGCAGACATTATCTTAATTGGAAACCCCGCTGAGATCAAGGAGTTGGCGGCAGGTTTCGGACTGAACCACATCGGTGAGGCAACTCTTGTCGATCCGAAAAATCACGAGAAGAAAGCCGCGTATGCAGACTTGCTTTTCCAACTTCGCCAAAAGAAGGGTATGACTCCCGAGAAGGCTGCGGTTTTAGTTGAAGATCCTTTGTTCTTGGCTTGCCTGATGATTAAGTCGGGTGACGCTGACGGTGAGATCGCCGGCGCTGAGAATACGACGGGTAATGTATTGCGTCCTGCTTTGCAAATTATCAAGACGGCTCCGGGCATGAAGTGTGTTTCCGGTGCGTTCCTTATGTTCACGAAGACTCCTCAATATGGGGATGATGGTATTTTGGTATTTGCCGATTGTGCGGTTATGCCGAATCCGAACGCGGAAGAGTTGGCTAGCATCGCTGTCGCTACCGCCGCTACGGCTCGTAATATCGTAGGCGTTGAGCCTCGTGTGGCTATGTTGAGCTTCTCTACGAAGGGTAGCGCTTCTCACGAGATGGTAGACAAGGTAGTGGAGGCTACTCGCTTGGCTAAGGAAATGGCTCCAGACTTGAAGATCGACGGAGAGTTGCAGGCCGACGCCGCTTTGGTTGAGGCTGTAGGTAGCAAGAAAGCTCCGGGTAGCGAGATCGCCGGTAAAGCGAATGTTTTGGTATTCCCGACTTTGGAGGTGGGTAATATCGCTTATAAGCTGGTTCAACGTTTGGGTGGCGCTGAGGCTGTAGGTCCTATCCTTCAAGGTATGGCCGCTCCGGTGAACGACTTGTCTCGCGGTTGTTCCGTAGACGATATTTATAAGATGGTAGCGATCGCTTGTAATCAATCCATCGGTTTGAAATCTGCAAAATAATAGATAATCCTAACGACTTAATAATATGAAGATTCTAGTATTGAACTGCGGTAGTAGTTCTATCAAATATAAGTTATTCGATATGACCTCCGGTGAGGTTATGGCTCAAGGTGGTATCGAGAAAATCGGTTTGCCGGGCGCGTTCCTGAAATTGACGGATAAGGAGGGCAAGAAGGTGGTTATCGAGAGAGAGATTCCCGGCCATCAACAAGGCATCGAGTTTATCTTGAGCGTATTGACCGACGCAACTTATGGTTGTATCAAGGACTATAAGGAGATCGACGCTGTTGGTCATCGTTTGGTACATGGTGGCGAGGAGTTCGCTTCTAGCGTATTGATCAATCAGGATGTAATCAATAAGGTAATCGAGTGCTCTGATCTGGCTCCGCTTCATAACCCGGCTAACTTGAAGGGTGTTCGGGCGATGGAGGCTTTGATCCCGGGTATTCCTCAAGTAGCGGTGTTTGATACGGCTTTCCACCAGACCATGCCGGATTATGCGTATATGTACGGTTTGCCTTACGAGATGTACAAGAAATATGGCGTACGTCGTTATGGCTTCCACGGAACCAGTCATCGATATGTATCCCGTCGTGCTTGCGAGATTTTAGGTGTTCCTTATGAGGATCAGAAGATTATCACGGCTCACGTAGGTAACGGTGGTTCTATCACCGCCATTAAGAATGGTAAGAGCGTGGATACTTCCATGGGCTTGACTCCGGTTGAGGGTCTGTTGATGGGTACTCGTTGCGGCGACGTGGATGCGGGTGCTTTGTCTTTCATCATGGATAAGGAAGGCATGGATGGTGCCGGCCTTTCCGACTTGATCAATAAGAGAAGTGGTGTTGCCGGTCTTTCCGGTATCTCTTCCGATATGCGTGAGATCGAGGCTGCCGTAGCTGCCGGAAATCCGCGTGCGATCATGACCTTGAACGTATATAACTACCGCATCAAGAAATATATCGGCGCTTATGCCGCCGCTATGGGTGGTTGCGATATCTTGGTTTGGACCGGTGGTGTCGGCGAGAACCAATGGGCGACCCGTCGTGCGGTTTGCGAGAACATGGAATACATGGGCATGAAGATCGATGTTGAGAAGAACGAGGGTATGCGTGGCGAGGAGATGGTAATCAGCACTCCGGACAGTAAGGTGACTATCATCGTCGTTCCTACGGATGAGGAATTCATGATCGCCGCCGATACCTTGGAGATCTTAGATAAAAAGTAACCAGTAACGTTTCATATAATTTTAGCTAATCCTCGCAGCTTACAAAACACGGGATTAGTGTTTAGATCGCCCCGACATCGGTTGGGGCGATCTTTTTTATGCGAATATCGGATTATTCGTTACTTTTGCGGAATTACATATTAAATATATACAAAACATGGCTCAATACAAACGTATCTTATTAAAATTAAGCGGTGAGTCGCTGATGGGTGGTAAACAATATGGGATCGATGAGGTTCGCTTGAATGAATATGCGGCACAGATCAAGGAGATCGCCGAGATGGGTGTACAGATCGGTATCGTGATCGGTGGCGGTAATATTTTCCGCGGGTTGAGCGGCGCTTCCAAAGGTTTCGATCGGGTAAAAGGAGACCAGATGGGTATGCTGGCAACGGTGATCAATAGCTTGGCGCTTAGCTCCGCTTTGGTCGCTCAAGGCGTGAAGGCGAAGGTACTGACGGCTATCCGTATGGAACCGATCGGCGAGTTCTATAATAAATGGCGTGCGATCGAGTTGCTGGAACAAGGCAACGTGGTAATCATGTCTGGCGGTACGGGTAATCCGTTCTTTACTACGGATACCGGATCTTCTTTGAGAGGCATCGAGATCGAGGCGGATGTCATGCTGAAAGGTACCCGTGTGGACGGTATTTACACCGCTGATCCGGAGAAAGATCCTACGGCTACCAAGTTCTCCGATATTACGTATGATGAGATCTATACCCGGGGCCTGAAGGTAATGGACTTGACCGCTACCACGATGTGTAAAGAGAACAACCTCCCGATCATCGTATTCGATATGGATACCAACGGCAACTTGAAGAAAGTGATGAGCGGAGAGAATATCGGGACACTGGTGCATAATTAGTGCCATTAACCGATGACACGGCAGTGCCATGCTGATGGCATAGTTGTGCCACAGGTTATGGCACAGCTATGCCATCCGTATGGCACTGTCGTGCCACAGGCATGGCAAGGTTGTGCCAGCCCTGTGGCAAATACGTTAGACCTTTATTCTTGTATATGAAGCATCCCTTTTTACTAGTATGGTTAACCTTGATCGTATTGTGTGGTTGCACGAGCTCGGGGAAACAGAAGAGGCACGTTATCGGCCTCTCCCAATGTATGTTGGACGATGCTTGGCGGGAAGCTATGATTAACGATATGCGTATCGAAGCCTCTAACTATGATGATGTGGAAATTATTATAAAGGACGCGCAAAACAATAACGAGACACAAATACAACAAATACGAGACTTGATCCGCCAAAAGGTGGATGTCTTGATCATCTCCCCCTATCAATCCGAGCCGATCACGGCAGTTGCCGAGGAAGCGTACCGTGCCGGAATCCCGACGATCATTACAGATCGCAAGGTAAATACCGATCAATACACCTCTTTTGTCGGGGCGAACAATTATGAGATCGGACTAGCGGCAGGCAATTACGCCGCCCATTATCTTCCCCCGAACGCTATTATCTTAGAGATATGGGGACTCACGCAAACCTCCCCGGCGCAAGAGCGACATAAAGGTTTTGTCGATGCCTTGCGAGAAAGGGAGGATCTTTCTTTCCGTAAGATAGAAGGACAATGGCTGGTCGATACCGCCCGGATGGAGCTTCGGAAGTTAGAGCATCCCGAGCAGATAGATTTCGTTTACGCCCATAACGACATGATGGCCATAGCCGCCCGGGAATACTTTATGGCATGGGATTCCATCCGAGGACGGGATTTGCGGATTATCGGCGTGGATGCTGTGGCGGGTGCCGGTCTGGAAGCCGTGGAAGATGGACGGATCAACGCCTCTTTCCTCTATCCGACAGGAGGGGAGCAAGTGATTCGCACGGCTATGCGTATCATTCAAGGGGAGCCGGTGGATAAGTTTATCCCTCTTCGTACGGCTCCGGTAGATCATCAGTCTGCCCGCACCTTATTGTTGCAAGCGGACCAACTCCAGAAATATAAGCAACGTATCGAGGCGCAGCGTTCCCGCATCGACGGTTTGTCCGACCGGTTTTATTTCCTGCGAAACTCTTTAGGGGTGATCTCCTTATTGATGATCGGTTTTATCGCCCTTTCCATTTACGCCTTTTACATAAACCGGAAGATGAGGCAGGCGAATCGTAAGCTAATCTCCTTGAACGCGGAGATGAAAGAGGTGACGGCGCAGAAACTCCAATTCTTTACGAATGTCTCCCACGAGGTACGTACGCCCTTGACCTTGATTCTCGCCCCTTTGGATCGCTTGATTGTCTCGTTGCGGGAATCTCCTTACGCCTCGGATCTAGGACTGATCCAGAAGAACGCCAACCGTTTGTTGCGTGTGATCAACCAAATATTGGATTTCCGGAAGGTGGAAGGCAAGCAAGAGAAACTAGCGGTACGGGAAATCGATTTGGTTCCTTTCGTTGGCGAGATCAAATCTTATTTTGACAGTATGGCCTCGGTACGTGTGATCTCCTATACGTTCACTTCTTCGATAAAACAATGTACGCTATGGATCGACCCGGACTTATTGGAGAGAGTATTTTTCAATCTTCTCTCGAACGCTTTTAAGTTTACGCCGGAGGGAGGTAGCGTGCGAATAGAGCTGACGGAAGAGGGAGATCGGGTCTTTATACAGGTTATCGATACGGGAAGTGGCATCCGTCCCGCTAACCTTCCGCATCTGTTTGACCGTTTCTATACGGAGGATCGGTCGATGGGAACCGGGATCGGATTGCATTTGGTAAAGGAGTATATACATATGCACGGAGGGGAGATCCATGTGGAGAGCGAGCCGGGGCAAAGGACTACCTTTACGGTCTGCCTACGGAAAGGAAAGGCGCATTTCGAGGATAGCGACCTGATGGAAACGTCCGTATCCCATCAAGCCTACGAAGCCTCCCGGTTGGACGATTCGGAAACCAAGGAGATACTTTCCAAGACCTATCCTTATACGATACTGATCACCGAGGATGATGATGAGGTTCGCTGCTTTTTGGAACGTGAGCTTAGCCTTCATTTCAAGATCCGGACGGCCGCGAACGGGAAAGATGCCTTGCGGGTATTGGAAGAGGAGGAGATATCATTGGTAGTAAGCGATGTGATGATGCCGGAGATGAATGGTTTCGAACTTTGCCGGACGATCAAGTCGCAACTTCCCTTTAGCCATATCCCGGTGATCTTATTGACCGCCTTGACCGATGAGCGTCAACGGATTTTCGGAATAACCGGCGGGGCGGACGATTATATACAGAAGCCTTTCCATACGGATTACGTGAAGATCAAGATTATCCACCTATTGCAAGAGCGCCAGAAGTTACGGGAACGTTTGTTGGAGAAGCTGCGGGATAATAAGCTCCTTCTGTCCGAGCCGGAAAAGGTGGAGAGTATCGATGATGCCTTCTTGCGTAAGTTCGCGGAACAGATCGAGGCGGTTTATGCGGACCCCGAATATAATGTGGAGAAACTAAGCGAGACCTTGGGATTATCCCGGGGGCACCTTCACCGGAAGATCAAGGAGCTTACCGGAACCGCACCCGTCGAGTTCTTGCGTACCTATCGCTTGAATAAGGCGACCCAGTTGTTGAGGCAGAACGCGTATACGGTGAGTGAGGTCGCTTACCGAACCGGTTTCTCCTCGCCCGCTTACTTCTCTAAATGTTTCAAGGCGGTCTACGGGGTTACGCCTACCGAGTATCAATAACATTTGTACGATCTTTATCACAAATGTCATATCTCCTCATCTTTAGGGGATAAGTGTTTTTCTATCCGGAAGAATCCTATTAATTTTGGCGGAGAATCAAACTGTATTATCCTTTAATCCGTTCGTTTATGAAACAACAAACAAAGAGACTTCTTAAGAGTTTATGTATGGCTGTCGGTGTCGTTTTATTAAGTGCTGTCGATCCGTTGGCCGGATATGCGACAGAACGTACTATAGATATAAAGCATCTGGGCGAAGGACAAAGCATTGTCCGTGTGGATGCGCAAGCCAAGTATTTGTTGCTTCCGGTCGAGGAGTCCTCGCCGGAATCCAAGTTATATATGATTGTCGATAATGACGTGGTACGGACTTTCAATGTTCGTTTGGCGGTGAATAAGGTGGATTATTTCGTTCCGGTAGATCTATCAGGGTATGCGGATAAGCATATCTCCTTCAACTTCCAGCTTGCCCCGGAATCGGCTCTTTGCTGGAAAGAGATGAAGCTATCCGATCAGTTTGATTCGTCTAACCGGGAGAAATTCCGTCCGGCCTATCATTTCTCGCCGGCTTGGGGATGGATGAATGATCCGAACGGCATGGTATACAAGGATGGTGAGTATCATTTGTTCTATCAATACAATCCGTATGGCTCGATGTGGGGGAATATGCACTGGGGGCATGCGATCAGCAAGGACTTGATTCATTGGGAGCATCAACCGGTGGCGATCGCTCCGGATGCCTTGGGTACGATCTTCAGCGGTAGCTGTGTGGTGGATAAGGATAATACCGCCGGTTTTGGCGCTGGCGCTATCGTGGCTTTCTATACCTCGGCCAGCGACCGGCAAGTGCAGAGTATGGCCTATAGCTTGGACAACGGCCGGACGTTCAAGAAATATGGCCGGAATCCGATCCTTACTTCTACGCAACGTGATTTCCGTGACCCGAAAGTCTTCTGGCATAAGGAATCCAATAAATGGATCATGGTGCTCGCCGTAGGGCAGGAGATGCAACTCTATTCTTCTCCCAATTTGAAGGACTGGACGTATGAGAGCAGTTTCGGGGAAGGACAAGGAGCGCATGCGGGCGTTTGGGAATGCCCGGACTTGATCGAGCTTCCGGTGAAGGGTACGGAATTGAAGAAGTGGGTCTTGATCTGTAATATCAATCCCGGCGGTCCGTTTGGCGGCTCCGCTACCCAATATTTCGTAGGTACGTTCGATGGGAAACAGTTCGTGAATGAATCTCCGGCCTTGACCAAATGGATGGATTACGGCAAGGATCATTACGCTACGGTAACTTGGAGTAACGCTCCGGAGGACCGGAAGATCGCCTTGGCTTGGATGAGCAATTGGGAGTATGCGAATAACGTGCCGACCTCGCAATACCGGAGTGCGAACTCGGTTCCTCGCGACTTGGCTCTTTATACGAAAAACGGGCAGACGTACTTGAGCAGCACCCCGTCTCCCGAGGTGTTGAAGTTGAGAGGGAAAGCCCAGAAGAAAGGTTCCTTCAAGGTAGACCGTTCCCATGAGGTCAATCCGATACTTTCCGATCATATGGGAACCTATGAGATCGAGATCAAGTTTAAGAATAACGGAGCCGATATCATGAGTTTCCAATTGTTTAACTCGAAAGGTGAGGAAGTGGAGATGCATTATAATCTTCTGGATAATACGTTCACGATGGATCGCCGTAACAGCGGGGCTACGGATTTTAGCAAGACATTCGCCACGGCTACCTCGGCCCCGATCTCCGCCGCTAAGGAATATACCTTACGTTTGTTGGTAGACAATTGTAGCATAGAGGCCTTCGACGGGAATGGAGAGTTTGTCATGACCAACCTAGTCTTCCCGGAAGAGCCGTATAATCGCATTAGTTTCAATGCGAAGGGAGGAGCGTTTACGGTTACGTCATTAACCATTTATCCCTTCAAATAATTAAAAACAAAATATATCATGGAAAAGAGTAAACCTGTAGTAGTAGGCATTGGTGAATTATTGTGGGATGTTTTCCCGGAAGTGAAGAAAGCCGGTGGAGCGCCGATTAATTTTGTGTATCACGCTACCCAATTAGGAGCGGAAGGTTACGCGATCAGTGCCGTGGGCAACGACGTGTTCGGAACCGAGATTATTCAGGAATTGGATAAGAACGGTATCGATAGTAATTATATCAGTACGGTGGAATATCCGACCGGAAGCGTGATGGTAGAGCTAAAGAACGGCATCCCTTCCTATACGATCATCGAAGGTGTGGCATGGGATCATATCCCTCTTACCCAAGCGTCTATCGACCTGATGAAACGTGCGGACGCCATATGCTTCGGAACATTGGCGCAACGTGCCGCGGAATCTCGTGAGACGCTTCGTACCTTGCTTTCTTATATGCCTAGTCATGCCTTGCGCTTTTTCGATATCAATATCCGTCAGCATTTCTATTCGAAGGAGCTGATCGAATCGTTGCTCGAATTGGCGAACGTATTCAAGATCAATGATGAGGAATTGGAAATGCTTCGCCCGATGTTTGGTCTGGAAGGCACGATAGAGGATATGTGTCGCTGGTTCATGAAGAAATATGGTTTGCGCTATTTGGTACTTACGGCCGGGGCGGAGTATAGTACGATCTTTTCCGAGGAGGAGGTCTCTACGATTCCTACCCCGAAGGTACAGGTGGTAGATACGGTAGGCGCCGGCGATTCTTTCTCCGGGGCGTTTATTTCATCGATCTTAACCGGAAAACCTTTACGTGAGGCACATGAGAAAGCGGTAACAGTAGCCGCTTATGTTTGTACGCAGAGTGGCGCATGGCCTGCTTACCCTAAAGATTTATAAGCCATGAGCGAGAAGACTTCATCCTTGAAATTGATTCCCGTGATGTTGGCGTTCTTCGCCATGGGATTCGTGGACTTAGTGGGAATCGCCTCTAATTACCTGAAAGCGGATTTAGGCTTGAGTGATTCGGAGGCGAATATCTTCCCGTCGCTCGTGTTCTTCTGGTTCTTGATCTTCTCCGTCCCGACGGGAATGTTGATGAACCGTATCGGGCGGAAAAAGACCGTGCTATTGAGCTTGATTGTGACCTTCCTTTCGCTAATGATCCCGATCTTCGACGACGCGTATATGGTCATGTTGATATCCTTCTCCCTGTTGGGTATCGGCAACGCTTTGATGCAGACTTCCTTGAACCCGTTATTATCGAATATCGTAAGCGGGGATAAACTAGCTAGTTCTTTGACATTCGGTCAGTTCGTGAAGGCGATCGCCTCCTTCTTGGCGCCTTATATCGCTATGTGGGGGGCTACCCAAGCGATACCGTCGATGGGACTCGGTTGGCGTGTCTTGTTTCCGGTCTATATGGTGATCGCCGTGATCGCTATCCTGCTATTGGGAGCTACCACTATCCATGAGACCAAAGAGGAGGGGCGGCCCTCCACCTTTGGCGAATGTCTGGCTTTGCTGGGCAAGCCTTTTATCCTGCTTTGCTTTATCGGTATCATGTGCCATGTGGGGATCGATGTAGGGACGAATACGACCGCCCCGAAGATCTTGATGGAACGTCTAGGCATGACATTGGCCGACGCAGGCTTCGCCACGAGCCTGTATTTCATCTTCCGTACGGCGGGATGCTTCTCCGGGGCTTTTATCTTGCGAAAAGTCTCTCCGAAAGGATTCTTTGCCTTTAGTGTTTTCTTGATGTTATTGGCGATGATCGGTCTGCTGTTCTTCCATTCGAAAGAGATCATCTATGCTTGTATCGCCTTGATCGGCTTTGGAAACTCGAACGTCTTCTCCATTATTTTCGCCCAAGCCCTGCTTTCTATGCCGAATAAGCAGAATGAGGTGTCCGGTTTGATGATTATGGGACTGTTTGGCGGCACGATCTTCCCGATCTTTATGGGCGTGGCATCCGATATGTTGGCTTCTCAAGTAGGGGCGGTGCTGGTGTTGTGCGTGGGTGTAGCCTACTTACTATTCTTTACGTCTAAGTTAAGTAAACAGTGAAGGTGATAAGCTTTTATACGGTACTATAAATCTTTTGTTAGGGAGTATTTTAATTATATGTTTGCGAAGTTGGAAATCTTTATTACTTTTGTTAATTAAAAGATTCGCAAACAAAAAACGTATATTTATGATAGATACGAAACAATTGATCAAAGCAGGGGAAGAGAAGATGACGTTCGCCATTGAGTATCTGGACGAGCAATTGTCTCACATTCGGGCTGGTAAGGCTAATCCGAAAATCCTCGATTGTGTGAAGGTAATGTATTATGGGGCGCCTGTTCCTCTTACTAACGTGGCTACGGTGACGGTTCCGGACGCACGGACTATCATGATCACTCCGTGGGAGAAGAAGATCATCCGCGATATTGAGAAAGGTATTCTGGATTCTGAGTTAGGTATCACGCCGGAGAATAACGGTGAGGTGATCCGCTTAGGTATTCCTCCGTTGACTGAGGAGCGTCGCCGTCAATTGGTGAAACAATGTAAGCAGGAGGCGGAGAATGCGAAGATCAGCGTTCGTAACGCTCGTCGTGACGCTATTGAGGCTTTGAAGAAAAGCATCAAGTCTGATGGGGTTCCCGAGGACGTAGAGAAAGACGCCGAGGCAGAGGTTCAGAAAATCCATGATAAGTTTATCAAAAAGATCGATGAGCTTTACGCCGCTAAAGAAAAAGAAGTAATGACCGTTTAAATAATTGAAAGTTGAAACTTGAGAATTGAGAATTAAGGAACCCCATTGAGTCCTTATTCCAATTCTCAATTTTCAATTCTCAATTTTCAATTCTCATGAGGGGACTGGTAATAAAAAACACAGGTAGTTGGTATACGGTCCGTACGGAAGACGGGCGAGATATAGAGAGTAAGATCAAGGGTAACTTTCGTCTGAAAGACATAAAGAGTACCAATCCGGTCGCGGTAGGAGACCGTGTCGTAATCGATATTAATAAAGAAGGAACCGCTTTTATTACAGAGATCGAGGAGCGTAAGAATTATATCATCCGTCGTGCCTCTAACTTATCGAAGCAATCGCATATTATCGCCGCGAATTTGGATCAGGCGATGCTGATCGTTACGGTGAATTATCCTATAACAACAACGATATTTATCGATCGCTTCTTGGCGACCGCCGAGGCTTATCGTGTCCCCGTTAAATTAGTTTTCAATAAGATTGATCGTTATAATAATGAGGATCAAAGGGCGTTGGAGTGTTTAATCGAGTTGTATACCTCGATTGGCTATCCCTGTTCGACGCTATGTGCCCGGACCGAGGAAGGTTTGGATGCCTTGAAAGCGGATCTAAAAGATAAGATTACGCTTTTGTCCGGCCATTCGGGTGTCGGAAAATCCACGATTATCAATAAACTGGTGCCGGGGGTGAATCTCCGTACCGGTGATATCTCCGAATATCATAACAAAGGAATGCATACGACCACCTTTTCCGAGATGATTTCTCTTCCCGGGGGAGGCTATTTGATCGATACTCCGGGTATCAAAGGATTTGGAACGATCGAGATGGCGGACGCTGAGATCTCCCATTATTTCCGGGAGTTGTTTAAATACTCGGAAGAATGCCGTTTCAATAACTGCACGCACCGTCATGAACCGGGCTGCGCCGTCATTCAAGCCGTTAACGATGGGCTAATCAGTGAGTCCCGCTATAAAAGCTATCTAAGTATCTTGGATGATCGCATGGAAAGCAAGTACCGGGAAGAATTCTAACACTTTATTACAACATCAAACGGCCGGCAGGCTCATACCGGTGATTTTCCGGTATAGATCGAGCGCATATACATCGGTCATGCCGGAGATATAATCGAGTACGCATTGTATCTTGCCATATGTAGTAGGAGCTTTCGTGTCGTATTGCTCCGGTATCCGTTGTAAGAGCAGCTTGCTGTAAGCATGCTCTTGGTTCATCACGGCCTCGGTCAAGCTGTCGATCAGATGGCTGAAAATATGATAACCGGCTAATTCAATGTCGAGCACTTCTTTTGCCTTATATATTTTCTTGTATGCTGTAGCCGAGCAATTAGCGTAAGCCTGCTTGGCTTGATCGCATATGTTACTGATTAACGGAGTGCTGTAGGTACCATTGAGGATGCTTTCCTCGTTCTCTAAAAAGACACGGGAACATTCATCTACTAATAGCCCGATAATACAAGAACGCAGATAGGCGATTTGCTCATTGGTATCGTCTACCATATGCATGACCTTGCGGATATGCTCCAACCGCTCTCCTTCGAAAAATCCCAATAATAGTTGTATGGCCTCTTCGGTGGTCAGGATATGTAGTTTGCAAGCATCTTCTATATCCATAATTTGATAGCAGATATCGTCTGCCGCCTCTACTAAGTAAACTAACGGGTAACGAAGAAATTTGTCCGGGGCTTCCGGGCTATGTCCGATCCCTAGCTCTTGGGCGATTTGCAGATAGCTTCCCTCCTCCGATTGGAAAAAGCCGAATTTCCCTTTCTTTCCTGAATAGATGGATGCGTAAGGATATTTGATGATAGAGGCTAATGTGCTATATGTTAAGGCAAATCCCCCTTTTCTGCGTCCAATGAACTGATGGGTCAGCAACCGCATGGCGTTTGCGTTACCTTCAAAATGGACGAAGTCTTCCCAGCGTCCCCGTTCCTTCCGTACTTTCTCTTCTAGTTTTCGCCCATTCCCTTCGGAGAAGTAAGCGGAGATCGCTCTCTCTCCGGAATGCCCGAATGGAGGGTTTCCCATATCATGGGCAAGGCAAGCGGCTGATACGATGGAACCTATCTCCGGGAAGTTGATACTGCCATCCGGATATTTTTGCATAAGTCCTTTCGCTACGTTATTACCCAATGAACGTCCTACGCATGATACTTCCAGACTATGTGTAAGTCGGTTATGTACAAAGATACTTCCCGGAAGGGGGAACACCTGTGTCTTGTTTTGTAGTCTTCGAAAAGGGGATGAGAAAATCAAACGGTCATAGTCACGTTGGAAATCAGTTCTCTCATGTTTCCGCTCGTGATACTCTTCCATCCCGAAACGCTTGCCGGATAATAGCTGGGTCCAGTTCATAGTCAATACATTAATATATATATCGCAAATGTAGAGATAATCTGTGCAAATCATTGAATATTTGTGGAAGAAATTAGAGTTAATGGTTAATTTCCTGACTGAGTTGTTTTCGAAGCTTGTAAATAGAGCTGTAATTTTATTCCAAGATGATAGTCAGATAGCGATTGGATGTTATAGGAGGAAGAAGATAATGAAGGAAAATTATGTTAATTGAAATTTGTTGTTAGTTTCATTAGAACTAAATCAAATTAACATATTTAATTTATTGAGGCATGATAAAAATTTGACTATGTGTTATCGCAAACACCTGAAAAAGTGAGGAACATACTGATTTTTGTTACGTTTTAACTTGTATGTATAGTTATTATATATATATTTGTCTGTCAAAATATGAAAAACGACTTAGTTCTAATGATACTACGTTGTTATTATTATTTAAAATAGAACCGTTTGATTTTAAATAGAAAGAGATTTCCGTATGAGCATAATAATAACTTTAAACAAAAAAGAGTAAATGCCTATGCACTAAAAAAGAAAGAAAAGAGAGCCCGATCTCTCTAAAAAGAGTATGAAAATTAAAAAAGCACAAATGTAGAATCACTTAAATCAAAAACGATTTTTCATGAGAAAGTCATTTATCTTATTATTGGCGTTTTTTCTGTGTGTTACAGGATATGCACAGAAACTAACGATTAGTGGTGTCGTCATTGACAAGGATCTAAATGAGCCACTAACAGGAGTGAACGTGTTAGTAAAAGGTACGACAACCGGTACCATTACTGACTTTGATGGAAAATATACCTTGGAGGCTGACGCAAACTCTATTTTGGTATTCTCTTATTTAAGTATGAAAACGATTGAGGAGCCTGTAAATGGCCGTACGAAAATCGATGTTACGATGGTTTCAGACGCAGAGGCTTTGGATGAGGTTGTCGTAACGGCGATGGGTATCAAACGTGAATCAAAGACTTTGACTTATTCCGCACAAACGGTAGGCGGTAAGGACTTGAACGAGATTAAGAATGTGAATATGATCAACTCTTTACAAGGAAAGAGCGCTGGTTTGCAGATTACCCCGAACTCTACGGGTGCGGGTGGTTCTTCCAAGATCTTGTTCCGTGGTAATAAATCTATTAGTGGTAATAATCAGCCGTTGATCGTTGTGGATGGTGTTCCTATGATGATGAATGTCTCGGATTCACAGATTGATGGATCTTATGGTGGTGGTCGTGACGGTGGTGATGCCATGTCTACTATCAACCCGGACGATATCGCTCAGATTACCTTGTTGAAAGGTGCTTCCGCCGCTGCTTTGTATGGTGCGGTCGCTGCCAACGGTGCCATTATGGTTACGACTAAGTCATCGCAGTCTGGAAAAGTCGCTATAAATGTATCTAGCAATACGACGGTTGAGACTCCGATGGTGTTACCGAAGTTCCAGAATTCTTATGGCGTAAGTAACCAAGGAACGTTTAGCTGGGGCGATAAGCTTGCTTCTGCTTCTCCAAACTATGCGAAGGATTATTATAATCTTGGCTATACGACCAACAACTCTATCTCGTTGGCTGGTGGTAATGATAATATCTCATCTTATTTTTCTTATGCGAATGTATCTTCTAATGGTATTGTTCCGGAGAATACATATATGAGCCATAACTTGCTAGCGAAGGTTGGCTTTAACCTATGGACAAAACTTCATGTAGACGTGTCCGCTCGTTATAATAATCAGCATATCGAGAACCAGCCGACTGCCGGTTATGTGGGTAATCCTACTTTGGGCGCTTACTTGTTTCCAAGAGGAGAGGACTGGGATTATTATAAGAGTAACTATGAGGTGTACGATGGGACAAGAAATATAAATGTACACAATTGGACAAATACCGCTCAAGAGCAGTTCTCCAATCCATACTGGATGTTGAATCGCCAAAAACCGGTTTCTTATCGTAATCGCTATGAGTTTGGCGGTAGTGTCAAGTATGACATAATGGAAGGTCTTTCCGTTACAGGTCGCCTGCGCTATGAACGTGGTGATGAGACATGGAACTTGAATGAATATGCGTCTAGTACGGCAGGCCGTAACTTGCTGGGTACGATGAAAGACACACGCGTGAATAGCGAGCAGACTTATGGTGACTTGTTGGCCCAATATAATAAGACTTGGGAGGATACTTATTCTTTGTCTGTAACTGCAGGTGGAAGCTACCAAAAGACAAAAAGTTCTTCTTTAGAATTGATCGGTTGGGGTGATTCTCAGTTCTCTGTTAACGATGCGGGCGTGATTACAAGTGGTGCTTACTATCCTAATATCTTCTCTCCGGCTAACTATTATAAATTACAGACTACAAAGACTTTGGCCGAGAAACGTTTGAATTCAGTGTTTGCTACTGCCCAATTTGGTTATAAGGAAGGTCTGTTTATCGATGTTAGTGCCCGTAACGACTGGTCCTCAACATTGGCGTTTACAGATGGTGTTTCATTCTTCTATCCGTCTGTTGGAGCAAGTGTTTTGTTGGATAGATTTATTGATTTCGGCAAGAACGTGGATTTATTCAAGTTACGTGCTTCTTATTCTATTGTAGGTAACGATGTGCCTATCGGTGTGACCAACGAGCGTTATACATTAGGAGATCAAGGAGCGTTGAATCCGCCGGAAAAATCATCTTTCCGTACGTTGAAACCAGAAAAGACAAATTCGTTGGAAGTCGGCTTTGATGGTACATTCTTCCAGAATCGTTTCAACGTAAATTTGACCTATTATAAGACAAATACCAAGAATCAATATTTTGACATCTCCGCTCCATGGGAAACTGGTTTGAAGAGCCGTTATATTAATGCTGGTAACGTACAGAATCAAGGTTTCGAGGTTAGTCTAGGTTGGTATAATCAATTTACGGATAATTTCAGCTGGAGCACGAACTTTAACTTCTCTTACAATAATAACAAGATTATAGAGTTGGCCGACGAGCTTTCCGAGTGGAACCTGACAAGTTATTGTACAGGTGCCAAAGTGCTCTTGAAAGAAGGTGGGCATTTCGGAGACCTTTATGTTCGCGACTTACAACGTGATGATAACGGAAAGCCTATTGTCTCTGATACCGGTGCCCCTGTATTAGCTGGATCCGATAATAAAGATCTTGTTTATGCGGGCGATATGAATGCGAAAGTGAACATGGGTTGGACTAATACCTTCCACTATAAAGATTTCACGTTGTCATTCTTAATCGATGCGAAGGTTGGCGGTAAGGTCTTGTCGATGACTGAGGCTACCATGGATGGTTGGGGCGTTTCCGAACGTTCTGGTTTGGCTCGTGACGCAGGTTTTGTAGAGGTCGATGGAGTACAATTTGACCCGCAATTGTATTATTCAACTACCGGTGGTACAAGCTACAACTCTAATATCTTGACTTCCCAGTACGTATATGACGCAACTAATGTTCGTTTGCGTGAGTTATCATTTGGTTATACCTTCCGCAACTTGTTTGGCGCAGGTAAAAACTTGACCGCTTCTATCATTGGACGTAACTTGTTCTTCTTCTATAAGGATGCTCCGATGGATCCGGATGTAGCTGCTGGAACGGGTAATGGCTGGCAGGGTATCGATATGTTTGCGTTGCCGACAACCCGTAGCTTTGGTTTGAACTTAAAACTTAATTTCTAAATCTTACAGGTATTACTTATGAAACTAAATAGAATTCTAAAATATGCGGCTGTATCAGCTTTAGCTTTTAGCACAGGATTAACAACCGTGAGCTGTACAGACGATTTTGAGACATTGAATACCGATCAGTATGAGGTAGACCCGAACACTCTTCCTTTCTCTGCGCAGTTTAAAGAACCGCTGTCTTATGTATATGCTCCGCAACAGAACTTGTTCCAGTACTGCTTTAGTTTGAACGTAGACTTGTTTAGCGGTTATTTCATGACACCACATAATTTCAATGGTTCCGGTAACGTGGATTATGCGTTGAATCGTAGTTTTTGTGGAGGTATGTACGAGAATGTTTATTTGCACATATTCAATAATACACGTCGTTTGATCGCCTCTTGTGACGAACAAGGATTGACAGACTATGCGGGAATGATGCGTGTTGTTCAGGCTTATGCGGTCCAGATGTTGACGGATGTTTACGGCCCGGTAGCTTATACGTCTTGCATCGAAGATCCGACAAATGGTGCTTCGTTCTCTTATGATACACAGCAGAGCATTTATAACTCCATTTTCGAATTGTTAGATAAAGCGCTTCAAGATTTCCAGAGTCCGAAATCCACATTGGAGGAGAGACAGTCATTCGACTATTGGTGTAATGGCGATTTGGATATGTGGATTCAAGTAGCCAATCAATTAAAGCTACGTGCAGCCTTGCGTATCGTGAAGGCCGACCCGACTTTAGCTAAACAAAAAGCTGAAGAGGCTGCCAAGGGCGCTATCTTAAAGCAGGATGTATTGATCAATAAGAGTTTGAGTAATGAGCAAACTCGTATGTTCGAATGGGGAGATAGTGGCATGAACGCTAACTTAACCACGATACTGGAAGGATTCCAAGATCCTCGCTTACCGCTGTATATGACGAAGAACCAAGCTGATGTTGAATGTGAGGATGGGAAGACGATTGCATCCGGTACTCAATATTTAGGTATTCGTGGCGGCTGTGACTTGCCTGCTAAACCGAATCAATGGGGTAACTTCTCGAAGATCGTTTGTTCTTATACAACAGCTTTACCGGTAATGATGGCAGCCGAAGGTTATTTCTTGCGTGCGGAAGGTGCGTTGCGTGGTTGGAGTAACATGGGAGGTACGGCGAAGGAACTGTATGAGCAAGGTATCCGTGTTTCTATTAAGAATCAGTTGGCTTATAAGGGAAGTCTGGCCGGAGTAAGTTCAATTTCAGAAACAGAGATCGATGCCTATATCAGTGGCACGACAACACAAAAGGACTTCGTCGACCCGGTTAATGGTCAAAACAGCATCAAGGCTCAGAATGATATTACGGTTAAGTGGGATGAGAGTGCGACTAATGAGAAGAAATTACAACGTATTATCACACAGAAATGGATTGCGAACTTCCCGTTGTCTTGCGAGGCTTGGGCGGAATTTCGTCGTACAGGTTATCCGAAATTATTCCCGAACCGCGTGAATAAGAGTAATGGGGATATTGATACGAATGAACAGGTTCGTCGTTTATTGTATTCCGATAATGAGGATAATACGAATACCGTGGAATATCAAAAAGGTATCGAGCTGCTGAACCAAGAGAATACGGGTTCGATCTCCGGTGATAAAGGTGGCACTCATGTATGGTGGGATAAGGCTGGTGTAGGTAATTTCTAATCGGCATTAATAGGTTTTATTGTTAAATAATATGTAATGAAAGGGCTTCTTCGAGTTTGCGAAGAGGTCCTTCTGAATTTTGTAGTACTTTAGAAGGATAAATCTAAGATTATATGATGAACAGATGTATTTATTTATTTTGTTGGCTTTGTCTGGCTTGCTGGTTAAAGCCCGTATCAGCAGAGGAGCAAGCCTTGTTGGCGATTCCTGAGCCGGGAGAGAAAACCTTGATTCACTCAGATTGGTATGCCCGGAAAGCGAATGAAGTGAAAATGGATGGGAACCGGTTGAGCGCGGCGCCTTTGGATAAAACAGGATGGTTACCGGCCCGTGTGCCAGGCACGGTATTGACTACACTTTTGGAGAACCATATGTATCCGGCTCCCGAGTTCGGCTTGAATAACAATCTGATACCCGATATACATGAGGTCGGCAATGATTTCTATACTTATTGGTTTACTCGTCAGTTTACTATCAATAATTTACCAGAGGGACGTAATGTCTGGTTAAATTTCCGGGGCATTAATTATAAGGCGGAAATCTTTTTAAATGGTAAGCGGATCAATCGAAATACCCATGAGGGCATGTTCTTGAGGAAGATTTTTAATATAACCCCTTATCTTCGTACGGATGCCCCTAATGTATTAGCGGTATTGGTTTATCCACCTACACATGCCGGAAATCCGAATGGCGGACAAGGTGGCGATGGGCAGATCGCCCGGAATAATACGATGCAATATACGCCGGGTTGGGACTGGATACAACCGGTACGTGACCGGAATACGGGTATTTGGGATGAGGTCTCTATTACGACAACCGGGCCGGTATGCCTCTCTTCTCCTTATGTCGTGACCAAGGTACCCGGCGTACGTGATCCGGAAACGAAAACTCAAAGGGAGGCTTTTGTGAATACCTCTGTCGAGCTAGAGAATACCGGGAGCACTTCCTTAAAAGGACTATTGGTTTGTGAGACGAACGGAACCCGCTTAACCCAGCCAGTTACTTTATCGCCATTCGAGAAGAAAACGGTATCCTTGAATCCTTTAGCGGTAAAGAATCCTCGTTTATGGTGGCCTAGCGGTATCGGTGAGCAGCCTTTATATGATATGAACCTCTCTTTTGAGATTGGGAATCAAGTGAGTGACAGGGAACGGCTGCGTTACGGTATCCGGGAGATTACTTCCGATAAATGCCCGGATAACGGGGGACGCCGTTTCTTCGTGAACGGACAGAAAATATACGTCACGGGTGGTAACTATATTAATTCCGATTGGCTGCTTCGTCTTTCTCCGGAACGTTATCGGGATGAGGTACGTTTCCACGCGGAAATGAATCTGCGTATGATCCGTGTATGGGGAGGTGCGTTGGTGGAACGACCGGAATTCTATAACGCCTGTGATGAGTTCGGTATCTTAGTCTTTCAAGATCTGTGGGGCAGTGGTGATTGCAATGGCGCTTGGGAGGACCCGACCAAAATGGATTCCCGAGAACGTCGTTGGGAATATCCCGATAATCATGATTTATTTATCGCCTCCGTGGAAGATCAAGTGAAAATGATCCGTAACCATCCGAGCCTTTGTTTCTGGTGTGGGGCGAATGAATGGCCTTTAGCGAAAGATATCGATCAATGTTTGAGAAAGGAGGTTTTCCCCCGGTTAGATCCGGAACGTCTTTTCGTGAGTTTCTCTACAGATACGTTGTTTACCCGGAATTATTTGGGGGATAATGGGGATGGTCCTTACGGTATACAAGAGCCGGAATGGTTCTTTAGCTTCCGTTCGCATCCGTTTAATCCGGAAGCCGGATCGGTTGGTTCCCCGGAGGTCGAGAGTATGCGGGAGATGATGACGGAACAGGATTTGGCCGGTTTCCCAAGGAAAGGTTTTACTCGTAATTATACGTGGCGCTATCATAAGGATCTGGGCTATGGCGATCATCTGGAGCGATATGGGGAGGTGAAAGATATCGAGACCTATTGTAAGTATGCCCAAGTCGTGAATTATGACCAATATCGTAGTTTTATGGAAGGCTGGGCCTCTCATATGTGGGATTGGTATACGGGTATCTTGATCTGGAAAACCCAGAATCCATGGACATCCTTGCGGGGGCAAATGTATGATTGGTCTCTCGATGTAAATGCTTCCTTGTACGGAACCCGGAAAGGCTGTGAACCTTTACATGCCTATTATAACCCGGTAACCCGTAAGGCGGGATTGTTGAATACGACCCTGAAAGATTATACGGATTTATCGATTATAGCCCGTATTTATAATCTGGAAGGCAAACTGCTTTGGGAGAAAGAGACGAGAGCGAGCTCCAAGGCGAATACGGTACAGGAATTATTGGATATCCCCGTTCCGGAAGGGATCCAAGGCGCTTATTTCTTACGGCTGGCTTTGAATGCGGACGTTCCCAATATTTATTGGCTGACAACCGAGCCGAAAGACTACACCAGCTTATCTCAACTTCCGAAGTCAAGACCGGATATCAAGACCGAGATCAAGAAGGAAGGCTCGAATTTCGTAGGTACAGTCCGTCTGAGCGCTGATTCGCAGATCTCGTTCTTCAACCGTATCAAGGTCTTTGATAAGGAGACAGGCAAACGAATCTTACCGGTACATTATTCGGATAACTATATTACGCTAATGCCGGGTGACCAACAAGAAATAAGCTTGGAGTTCCCTGCTAATCTGCCGGAGGAGCGAATACAAATCGTGGTGGATAGCTACAATTCTCCTTTGCCTTGACGTACGATCTCGAAATTATCCGTCGTGCAATCTATAACCGTAGAGGCTTCCAATCCTCCGAAACCGCCATCGATTACGATATCCACTTGATGCTCGTATTTCTCGTGTATCAATTCCGGATCTGTCGTATATTCGATCACCTCATCCTCGTCACGGATGGACATGGTTAGGATTGGATTTCCCAAGGATTGTACCAATGTACGGGTAATGTTATTGTCCGGTACACGGATTCCGACTTCTTTCCGGTTCTTGTAAATCTTTGGAAGCTCGCTGCTGGTGGGTAAGATAAAGGTGAAAGGACCGGGCAGATGTTTCTTCATCAGTTTGAAAGCGGCGTTGCTTACCTTGGCGTATTCACTAAGATTAGACAGGTCGTAGCAGATGATAGACAGGTTGCTTTTCTGTGGATTAACTCCTTTCATCTGACATATTTTCTCTACCGCACGCACGTTTAACGCATCGCAACCGATCGCGTAAACCGTGTCGGTAGGATAAACGACAAGGCCGCCGTCCTGCAGGACTTTGACGACCTTGTCTATTTCTTTTTGATTCGGATTCTCCGGATAGATTCTCACTAACATATTAGCCGTAGATAATGTGTCCGTTCTCGTCTGTATATTCCTCTAATCCTTTACTATATTGGTTCATGGCCCGGAGGCTCATACCCATGCTTGAGAAACCACCATCGTGGTATAGGTTCTGCATCGTTACCTTGCGGGTAAAGTCGGAGAACATCATTACGCAATAGTCCGCGCATTCGTCAGCGTTGGCGTTACCCAGTGGACTCATTTTGTTAGAAAAGTCCATCAAGTGTTCCATTCCCTTCACGCCACTACCTGCGGTTGTCATTGTCGGGGATTGGGAGATCGTGTTCACACGTACGCCTTTCTCACGGCCATAGATGTAACCGAAACTACGGGCGATAGATTCCAACAGGCTCTTAGCGTCCGCCATATCGTTGTATCCGAAGAACGTGCGCTGGGCGGCCACATAACTTAATGCCACTACGGAACCATTCTCGGCGATAGCGTCTTGTTTCTTAGCTACCTGTAGCATCTTGTGGAAAGAAATAGCGGAGATATCCAACGTCTTTTCCAGCATTCCATAGTCCAGATCATCGTACGTACGTTTCTTGCGTACGTTCGGACTCATACCGATAGAATGTAAAACGAAATCTATTTTACCACCTAATATTTCCACTGACTTCGCAAATACGGTCTCCAGATCCTCTACGCTGGTTGCGTCCGCCGGGATTACCTGCGCATTCAACTTCTCCGCCAAAGCATCTACCTGACCCATACGAACAGCGATAGGCGTATTGCTTAACGTGATAGTCGCACCTTCCTCTACGGCTCTTTCTGCCACTTTCCAGGCGATAGACATATCGTTCAGAGCACCGAAGATAATGCCTCTCTTGCCTTTCAATAAATTATGACTCATACCTCTTGTTTATTAATTACGGCACAAACATACACAAAATGTGCAACATACGCAAATGAATATCATAGCCTGACATTTGAATATGTGCCTTGATATTAAAACAAGGTAGAGCCATTCTTTGTTGGCGGCTACTTCTTATTCCCGGAAATAAACCCTCTTTACCCGAGGCGAGATAGAGGTTAATATCTCATAAGGGATTGTTTTCAGTTTATCCGAAAGTTCGCTCACCGGTAGTTCGTCGCCGAAAATAATTACGGCGTCGCCTTCTTGCGCATGCGTGTCGGTGACGTCGATCATGCAAGCGTCCATGCAGATGTTGCCGATAATCGGACAGCGTTGTCCATTGATCAAGACTTCCCCACCTCCGTTGCTGAAGTGGCGATCCAGTCCGTCGGCGTATCCGATCGGGATGATAGCGATCCGGGAATCACGTTTCACATAACTCATACGGCTATAACCGATCGAATCCCCTGCGGGTACGTTTTGTATTTGTAAGATCGTTGTCTTCAAGGTGCTGACATTCCGTAAGCCTTTTTGTCCGGATGCGCTTACTCCATATAAACCGATACCTAAACGTACCATATCCATTTGATAAGCGGCGAAACGCTCGATTCCCGCAGAGTTTAGGATATGTTTGATTACCTTATACTCTAACCCGCTTTCTAGTTCCCCTGCGGCTTTGGTGAATTTATCCAATTGTTGATGGGTAAAATCATCGAAGACGTACGAGTCGCTTCCGGCTAAATGAGAGAAGACCGAACGGGCGATAACCCCGGATTGCGCTATCAAGCGTTCACAGATCGCCGGGACATCCTCCGGTTGAAACCCTAGGCGATGCATGCCGGTATCGATCTTGATATGGATAGGGTAAGAGGTGATCCCTCTGCGCTCGGTCTCCCGGATCATGGCATCCAATAGGCGGAAGCTATAGACTTCCGGTTCCAGATGGTTCTCGAACAAGACATTGAAACTGCTGAATTCCGGATTCATGACGATAATGGGGATCGAGATGCCTTCTTTACGCAATTCGGCTCCCTCGTCGGCTACCGCCACGGCCAGATAGTCGCAACGATGTTCTTGAAGGGTCTTCGCCAACTCGTAAGAGCCGGCTCCATAACCAAAAGCTTTTACCATACAAACCATCTTAGTCTCCGGCTTTAGCTTGGAACGATACTGATTGAAGTTGTGTACGATCGCGTCCAGATTTACCTCTAGGATCGTCTCATGCACTTTCTTCTCCAACAACTCGGAGATCTGCTCGAAATGGAAATGGCGGGAACCTTTAATCAAGATCAACTCATCCTTGAATTTCTTGAAGGAAGGAGACTTGATAAATTCCTCGGTGGTTGTGTAAAACTCCTTCTCGATCTCGAAGACGGAAGCATATTCCTTTAAGTCGCGGCCGATACCGATGATACGATCTATCTTCTTACGGCGAACCAAATCGGCGACCTTCTTATATAGAGATTTCGGCAAGGTACCCGATTGAAGGATATCGGAGAGGATTAAAGTGCTCTTTAATTGCTTGCCTACCCGGCGGCTTTGTTGGAAATCGAGCGCGATATCCAAGGAGTTGATATCCGAGTTATAGGTATCATTTATCAACAGGCAATTGTTGATACCTTGCTTTACGTCCAATCGCATAGCCACCGGCTCAAGATGCAAGAATTTTGTTACGTCGTTTACGCTGGTGGGTTTTAGGTAAAGCATAACCGCCATACAATGGATCACGTTCTCGATAGAAGCGTCGTCCGTGAACGGAATGGTAACGACCCGGTTGAAGCCCAGTAAAGTACAGTGAATGATCGTCTCAAACTCTTTCTTATCGATAGACTCGATAAACAAAGGAGCCTCGGAGTCCGTACGGCTCCATGCGATCGCTTTATGGGAAAGGCAAGCCGATTCGATACAATTGGCGATAAATAAATCATCCCCATCATAAATAATGGCTTCGCAATCATTGAAAAGCGTCAGCTTCTCCATACATTTCTGATTGGAGGAGAGGAAATTCTCTTGATGAGCCTCCCCGATATTCGTGATGATACCGATCGTGGGGGCGATAATGGGTTGCAGGCGTTCCATCTCGTCCGGTTGTGAGATACCGGCCTCGAAGATGCCCAGTGTATTTTTCTCGCTCATCTGCCATACCGAGAGAGGAACCCCCAACTGGGAGTTGTAGCTCCGGGGCGAACGTACGATGTTGAACTCGTTATGCAACAGTTGATAGAGGAATTCCTTTACGATCGTCTTTCCGTTGCTACCGGTGATGCCGATCACGGGGATATTGAATTGCTTCCTGTGGTGGGTGGCCAGCTTTTGTAAAGCCCGTAACGTATCTTTTACGATCAGGAAGTTCGCATCCTTCATGCTCTCGAACTCCGGTAGCATATCGCTTACCACGAAGTTGCGAACACGAAGTTTATAGAGTTCCTGTATATATCTATGTCCGTCGTTCGTCTTGGTTTTCAAGGCGAAGAAGAGGCTTTTTTCCGGGAAGGAGAGACGACGGCTATCTGTCAACAGCAAACTGACCGTATCGTCAAGCAATTGGTTTGTTTTAGCACCGATAACTCTTGCTATTTCTTTAATTGCGTATTCCATTCTTTTATTTTAGTTTAGACTTTACTATTTCGATCTCTTTTCTGATATCAAAGGAAGGAATTTTCTCGCTAATTCGTTCCATCTTTAACAAAGTTTGAAGTATAAACCGCTTATAGGCCTCGCTATCCGGTTGAAAGGGCTTATGGTTAATAGCTTTTTGAATATCACCCCATTCTTTAAGGATTGCCGAAGTGTCTGTGGATAAGAAATTTTCGATAAAACGTTGCCAAATATAATCAATGGCCAATGGGGAGGGATGGAGCATATCGTCCGCATAGAAACGATAATCCCGGAGCTCGTCCATAAGGATCTCATAAGCGGGGAAGTAGGCGATTCGGTCGGGATAATCTTTCTGTAAGGCGTCCGTGGCTAGCAATAGGGTAGCTTTGCTGAGTTGGTTCTCGTGCGCCCCGTCTTTCCAGTGGCGGATCGGACTTACGGTAAATAAGATTTTCAAGGCGGGATTTTGTTCCCAAAGGGCTAGTAACAGAGGTTTCCAGTCCTCGACGATCTCTTGCGTGGATAATCGTTGCCGGTCGAACATCTTTTCCGGTAGCTTATGGCAATTCGACACGATTCGCCCGTCGCTCTTGAGGCGGTAGACGAAAGCGGTTCCCAACGTGATTACCAACCGGGTCGCTTTTCGCAGGAAATCGGAGGATTCGGATAAGCGGCTGTTTATATGGCCTAGGCATTCTTCTTCCGAGGGAGCGGAGAAACGGCTATGATGGGTAAAACTATGGTATATGCCCTCATGCTGGAATAAATCGCCGGGAGTGAAACGCTCCGGGCGTAGCAGCATCCTCAATCCTTCCGCTACGGAAGCCGGGTTATACAGAGTACCGAATGGGTTTATATCTACGGAGAACTTATTCTCTTCCAGCTTCCGCCCGATATTCTCGGCGAAGCAGGAGCCCATCATCACGACCCGGTCCTCATACGAGAAAGAGAATCGTGCTTTCGGCAACAGGATTCGGGTATAAAGTTCCATATTTACTTTTTCGCAAAAGTAGATATATGTTTACGGAAATGCAAATAAGGAAGGTGTTTTAGGGGAATAATGTAACAATGCCCATTGTAAGGTTGTTAGGATGGGCAGTATAAGGAGCTTACGATGGGCATTGTTGCGACCTTATAATGCCTATTGGCGGAAGGTCGGGAGTGATACTATAAAAGAACGGCGGTAACTTGTTGAGTGTTACCGCCGTTGGTCGTAGCCTTTGCCGGGGCTACGCTTCATCTCCCATCGTTGCCATATATTCTTTCCATAAGGAGTCTATGTCGTAATCATTGCCGAGCGCATATTTCACGCCACCATCGAACGACCAAGGAATAACCTCTAATGTGCTTCGGTTGAACTTCCGCAGGAAATCCGGGCTCTTGGTTTGCGTAAGCCATGCGAGGAAGAAGCCTGTCGTGCGGTAACCATCCATATAATGGCCGCCTTTGGGACGATCTTCCAAGGTAAAACCGCCGTTCAGGTATCTTACGGCATCCGCCACACCTTCTATCATAGCCCAGAAAGTCTTATTAGTCCCATAGCTACCTATGCCTTGAGGCTCCAATTGGAAACCATGCGTCAGCTCATGGTATAATACGCCACGGGTCTCGTAATCCACTTTCGCGGTGTCATTATTGGCAAAACTTTTCTCGATCCATTTCGTGCTGTATACGATACTGATGGAAGGGGGCGCTCCGTCTTTTGCGGATACCCCGTCGTATTCCTTTAATGTATAGTGGATCTCCTCGATGCCCGGGATACTATCTTCCGGAGTGAAATAAAGCGTCTCTACGACCTTGCGGGCGTGCTTGGTAATATAAGCTTCCGGATCAGGGATAACGGCGGCATAGATCGCCGAGCCCTTAGCCTCGGGGGAAAGATTCTTGAAATCGATCTTTCCGATGTAATAATTATCCCAAGGATTTGAGGTGGCTTCCGCTACTGTAGCCGCCTGTTCCTTTTTGCCGGAGCAAGCGATGCAAGTCCACAGCAGGAAAGCACCGCTGATTAATTGTTTATACTTCATGAGTCTTGTCTGTTTTTTCTGATAAAATGGGTTAATCCGTCAGTGAATAAGGGCGATCCTCTCCGTTGAACAATCGCTTTTTGTTCGGGCTGGAAGTCATCTCGAAAGTGAGCGTTCCACCGTTCATGATGTCATCCTGCGTGATGTATCCTTTGGTATAGGGTTTCCCGTTTAGCTTTACCGCTTTTACATAACGGTTCTTGTCGCTGACTTTATTGGCTTTTACCTCGAAAGTCTTACCATTCTCCAAGCGGACCTTCATATAGGGAAGGTAAGGAGCGCCTAATACGTATTGATCCGTACCCGGGCAAACCGGATAGAATCCCATGGCGGAAAGGATATACCAAGCGGACATCTGGCCGCAGTCGTCGTTACCGCAAAGGCCGTCGATATTGTTGCGATACATCTTATTCATGATCTCGCGTTGCCAGAATTGGGTTTTCCAAGGCTGGCTGGTCCATGCGTATAAGAATGGGATGTGATGGCTGGGTTCGTTGCCGTGTACATAACCTCCTAGTAATCCTTCTTTGGTTACGTCTTCGGTCTCGGCAAAGAACTCATCGGGAAGATGCATCGTGAATAAGGAATCCATTTTAGTGATGAATGCTTGCTCGCCTCCCATCAACTGAATCATACCATTGACATCTTGAGGGACATAGAAGGAATAATTCAAGGCATTTCCCTCGATAAACCCTTCACCGTGCGTGCTTAACAAACTGAAGTCCTCTTTGAATTTACCATTCGTATAACGGGGACGGGCATATCCGATCGAGGTATCGAATACATTCGCGTAATTGGACGCACGCTTTTTATAGGTATCGGCCACGGATCGGTTTCCCACTAATAAAGCTGTATTATAGATTGTCCAATCATCATAAGCATACTCCAAAGTCAAGGAGCCTGCGCTACCGTTGCGATCTAAAGGAACATAACCTAATTCCATAAACTCTTTGGTTCCCTCATAATACGGAATCGTAGAGCTGCTGATCATCGCTTTTAACGCGGCGTCTTTATCGATCGGTAATCCTTTGGCGATAGCATCTGCCAAGACAGAGACGGAATGATAACCGATCATGCACCAGTTCTCGTTTGCCATATGGCTCCAGATCGGCAAGGCATGATGAACGCTTTGCTCGCAATGTTTCAACATAGATTTGGCGATATCCGTGTTAACTTGTCGGTTGATGATATTGAACAGGGGATGTAGGGCACGATAGGTATCCCATACGGAAAAAACCGTATAGTTCGTGAATCCGTCCGCTTGATGGATATTATGGTCGAGTCCGCGGTATTGACCGTCAACGTCCGTATATACGCAAGGATTGATCATCGTGTGATACAAGGAGGTGTAAAGCATAGCCAATTGATCATCGCTTCCTTTCGCGTCGATGACGGAGAGCGCTTTATTCCAAGTATCGGAGGCTTTGGCGGCTAATTGGTCGAAGTCCGCACCGGAAGCCTCGGCACGTAGATTTTTCAAGGCTCCCTCGGTGCTGACTCCGGAAAGGGCGACTTTCACTTCCAACTCATCAGACGTTTTCGGATCGAAATCAAAATAAGCGACGATCTTACGTCCTCCGATATCCGGGAAGTTCTCTTTCATATTGAACTTGGCATAACCGCCCCGATAATTAACTTTCGCTTTCTCTTCGCATCCGTAATGCGTGATCGGTTTGGAGAAAGACATGGCGAAATAAGTATAGTTGGTACGTGCCCAACCGTTTGTGATACGATAGCCGGTTACCAGCGTATCGTTCTCTACGCGAATATTGGTCCAAAGAACTTTGCCGTCATAGTTATAGATCCCGTGAATCATATCAAGGATAATGCGTTGGTTCTCACTGTTCGTAGGGTATGTGTATTTGTGGATGCCGACCCGTTGGGTGGTGGTCAGTTGTGCCTTTACGCCATAATCGGTGAGCATCACCTCGTAGTATCCGGGACGGGATATCTCGGTGCCATGCGAGAAACGGGAACGGTAACCGCCATCGGGATTCGTGGCTGTACCGGGATTTAGCTTCAACGTTCCGGTGGTAGGCATAATCAAGATGTCTCCTAGGTCGGAGTGGCCGGTACCGCTGAAGTGGGTGTGGCTGAAACCTACGATGCTGCTATCCTTATGTTGGTAGCCGGCGCAATACTCGTAGGAACGTGGCTGGTATTTACCGTCTACGTTGTGCGGTATGGTATCCGTATCCGGACTGAGTTGCACGAGTCCGAAGGGTACGCAAGCGCCCGGGAATGTATGTCCCATTCCATTTGTCCCGATGATCGGGTTTACAAGATCAACTACATTGGTCTGTGCGATCGCTACTGTTGAGCTGGCTGCCAGAAAAAGGCAACACATCGATTTCTTGAGATTTATCATGTCGTATCAATTAGTTAGAAAAGGATGAAACATAAAAGGCCACCTTTGATAGTTCCAAGGATAACCTTTGATAGTGACAAAGGTAACCTTTTATATTTTCAGATCAATAAGTATAGTAGTCCTCTATCATTGTCAAGTGCTAATTTGTTAATAATGGATTTCTACTATACTTAGTTGATATTTAGAACAATGAGTTAGCCTCGTTCGGAGATAAGTTTGCGTTAGCATCCAATTGTCTTTGCGGAATAGGGAAGATATTACGCTTTGGTTCGTTGGATGCAGTCTTGTCCCACCAAGAAGTGGTTACGAACTTGTTGAAACGAACCAAGTCTGTACGGCGGATTCCTTCGAAAGCAAACTCTCTACCTTTTTCGGCCAAGAACTCATCCATGGTCAGAGTAGCGGTCGTATATTTCGCTTTCTCCCAATCCTCTGCCTTGAAAGAACGTTGACGAACGCTGTTGATCATATCTACCACTTCTTGCGTTGCTTTGCCCCCGTTCTTACGCATCAAGGCCTCCGCTTTGTTATAGATAACCTCGGAATAACGGAACATCACCCAGTCGTTGTTCATATCGCCGGTAGTACCCGGTTGGATCTCATACTTGATAGAGCGAGCACCGCTGTTTTCTTCGCCCTCGGTCATGGACTTAATGTAGTTTACGAATACCAAATCCTGCCCATTGTACTCCTCTGAACCTTTCAAAGGCTCTGCGGTCGTGTCGTAGTAGTAATTACCGTTTTCATCCACTTTGCGAGGATATTGCTTACCGATCAAGAAGCCTTCCACCTTTCTCAAGTCGTTATCAGCAAATGAGTCATAGAAGGTAGGTTGTGTCACCAGACCGTTCCAAGGCCCGGATTGCAAATCCCAGCCAGTTTGGTGTGCGTAATGCAACCAACGTTGATACCAGCCCATTCCTTTGGCATATACTTCATCATACACGATTGACCAGATGATCTCGGTAGATCGCTTGTCGTTATCCGCACGGAAAGTGTCATTCCACTTCTTATCCAATGCGAAACCTCCCTTAGCTAATTCATCGCAAGCAGCGATACAATCATCCCAGCGTGCTTGTCCAGTATAAATTTCCGCATTCAAATAGAGACGAGCCAATAATGCGTAAGCCCCCCATTTGGATACACGTCCGTAGGTCTCTGTTTTACTCTCTGACAAAGAAGGAATACTCTCGTTTAACTCTTTTTCGATCCAAGCGAATAACTCTGCGCGAGATTTGGAGGAAGGATTGATTTCACCGATTTTCTCGCAAATAGGAGCCGTACCGAACATATCCATCACATACCAATAACAGTAAGCGCGATATACACGCATCTCCGCTTGTGCTTGTGCTTTAGACATTGGAACTTGGAGTGCTTCAAAATCTATATTCTCTGTATCTGTAAGGAAGTTGTTAGCATATCCGATACCTTCAAATAATTTTTTCCAAGCATCCACTACTTGACCATCCGTAGGAATCCATTGATGGCGGTGTAGGCGAATCCAGTCTCCATTGTCATAGCCGTGGCGACCTTTTTGAGGCCATGCGGCACCGTCGGAAGATAACTCGTTACATGACCAAGGCGATTGGGCTACTTGCATGGTTCCACAGAAGTGCCCCCATGGACGCATCATGGCGGCCATTACCTCGCCTGCATTGTTGTAGTAATTTTCAGCGATTACCGAGCTATGTATTTCCTCTGTCAGGTCCGTACAAGAGGTAAATGCGGTAGCTCCCAGCAATAATGAAATTGCGCATATATTTTTTAAAGCTTTCATTGTATTGTCTTAAATCTATTGTTACTTAATTAGAATCCAAAATTAACACCAAACGTGAAGGTACGGGTGGTGGGATAAGATCCGCGCTTCTCTATACCTGCTTGTAGTCCTGTTACGTTTACGTCAGGGGTTAAACCTGAGTATCCTGTAATAGTCGCAAGATTGGTGACATTACCATAAATACGTAAGTTGCGCACATATTTATTATTTTTGAAGTTGAATGTATAACCTAGTGTCACGTTATCGATCTTCAAGAAGTTCCCTTTCTCTAGATAATAAGAAGAGAACAATGGTTGCTCTGTTACCTTGTTCTTCAAGGCATCCTTATATACGTTTGTGCCAGACTGATCGATATTGACAGTCGTTCCGAAATAAATAGCACCCTCGTTCAATACGTCATAATCAAACATACCGCGCAGGAAGAAGCTGAAGTCAAAGTTCTTATAGGTAAACGTGTTCTGCAAACCAGCCTTGAATTTCGGCAAACCGTTACCGATAAAGGTACGGTCAGCGTCAGACAGACCTTCCTTTCCGTCTATGTCGCGAAGATTCCAAGTTCCGTCCGGGTTGATGCCATCGCATACATAACCGAAGAATGATGCGATCGGCTGTCCTTCTTGTAGGCGGTAAGCCTTGCCCGGGTTACCCGGAGAGGGCAGGTCATATTGATCCTCGTAAGAAGATTTGTACACGTCGTTAGACAAAGATGTCAATTTATTATTCTCGTATGAGAACGTGAAATTAGCCGTGTAAGAGAAATCCTTAGTCTTTACGACCTCTGCGTTTAATGCTAATTCTATACCTCTATTTCTCATCGTGCCTACGTTGGTGGTGATCGTGTTGTAGATCAAAGATGGCTGTTGGGCATTGTAGCTACTGATCAAGTCGCGAGTCGTACGACTATACCAATCGATCGTACCATTTAGGCGTCCACCTAGCAAGCCGAAGTCGAAACCTACGTTCAAGGATTCATTCTTCTCCCATTTCAAATCTGGATTCGGGTTGATATTCGGACCGTAAGTGGCGGTTAGCCATGAACCGGTGTAAGCGTTCCAAGCTCCAGCGCCTGTACCGTAGGTAGCGAGAGACATATACGGATCGGTAGGCAAACTACCCGTGATACCGAAACCGGCACGGAATTTCAATACGTCGAATACTTCTTGGCTCTCCATGAAGTCCTCACGAGAGATCATCCAGCCTGCGCTGACAGAGGGGAACCAAGCCCATTTGTTGTTCGCTCCGAACTTCGTGGAACCCTCACGGCGGATAGAGGCGCTGGCCATGTATTTACCGTCGTAATTATAGTTGGCGCGGGCGAAGAAGGCGATCAGTTTGCTGGTCTCTTTTTTACTCTTCATCTCGGCCTTACCATCTTTTAGGTAACCGCCGGCTTCTAGGTTATTGGTACCGAATACGTCCGTCAAGAAGTTCTTGTTCTCGGCGCTGAATTGCTCGTATTCAAAATCTTGGTAACTGTATCCCAGCAAACCGGTAATATTGTGTACGCCGTTGATGGAAGTATTGTAGTTTGCTGTCCATTCAGTGGTACGGTTGGTATTCTGATAATATTCTTTTTTGGCGCGTCCGTTTGTACCGTCTTTATGTTGGCTATATTCCTCACGCATACTATAATCGTTAGTTAACGCGTCGTTCTTCTCCATAGCGAAGAAAGCGGCGGCTGTCAAACCGGGGATAATCTCATATTGAGCCTTGAAGTTCGCCAATAAATTCTTGAATTCCTTTTTCTTGGTACGCTGGTATATGCGGGCTACCGGGTTGAAATCTTCGTAACCGCTGTAAGTTTCCCAGAAGGAGCCGTCTTCCTTATAAATAGGCATCGTCGGGTTGATACGGATCGCCTGGTATAATATGCCGTAATTAGGGATATCTCCTACCTTATCCACATCATCGGAAACTGCGTCCACTTTCACGAAAGAGTTTGCTAGATTGAAAGAAAGCTGTAGTTTATCATCAAACGCACGGTGGTTCACGGCGATAGAGCCATTGATCGTTTCACGGCTGGTGTTACGGATCATACCATCATTCTTTTTGTAATTTAAAGAAGCGCGATAGTTTGTCTTACCATTACCACCTGTAGCGGTCAAGTTGTGTACATGGGTGAAATTACTCTTATTCAATAAAGCGTCGTAATGGTTATCCCGTCCACCAAAGTCGCGGATATTGGCGTTGTTGGTTTCCTTGCCATAAGCGACGAACTCGTCTCCATTTAAGATTTCCGGTCGTTTATAAACCGCCTCGTGCATGATATATCCTGAGTAATCAACTTGGGTCGTTCCGGCTTGCGGACGTCTCGTGGAGACGATGATCACACCGTTATTACCCCGGGTTCCGTAGATAGCGGCTGCGGAACCGTCTTTCAATACGTCGATCGCCTCGATATCCTCGGGTGCGATAGCGTTCAGGGAAGTCATGTTACCCGGCATACCGTCAATAATAACCAGAGGCTCGTTGCTACCTTTCAAAGAAGAGGCACCACGCATCTGTACTTTAACCTCGCCGTTCGGGTCGGTACTCCCGCGTGATACGGTCAGACCTGCCACACGTCCTTCCACCAATTGCATCGGATTTACAACCGGGGCTTTGTTGAAATCGGCGGCCTTTACGCTGGTAACGGATGAGGTAATCTCACCTTTCTTCTGGGAACCGTAACCTACTACCACTACCTCATCCAATGTCTCGGAATCTTCAGCCAACACAACATTCAATGCTTTTTGGCCGGTATAGCGGATCTCTTGCGATTTGAAACCGATGAAAGAAAATACCAAAGTGCTGTTCTCGGGCACGTCCAAGGTGAAATTTCCATCAAAATCACTAGCTGTTCCGTTTGTGGTTCCTTTCACAACAATACTAACGCCAATTAACGGTTCCCCTTTTTGGTCTTTTACGACTCCTTTTACGGTAGAACCACTTTGCATGATCTCATGAATCTCTTTTTTGCCCATCTCCGGTACAGATGAATCTCCGGCCGCATACGAGGGCTGAATCATTAAAGATAAACAAAGTAACAAAGAGGCGTGTCCACCAAATAAAGTAAGGCACTTCTTTGTTTTTCCTTCACTCTTTTTTTCCATAAAACATATTAAATTAAAAGTTAATAATGTATTTCCATTAGGAAGAATACACCAAGCGTTTCGCTTTGTTATTCGGTAGCAATATTAATAGGTTTTAACGGTATGGAGAGTGCTCTATATGACCGGAAAGGTGTCATAAAATGCGTATGGCAGATTATGACACTTCTTTGGTGATTCATGACACTCTTTAGAAATCAAGATCTTAATTGCTTTTGGTGCGGTATTCCTTAGGTGTCATGTTATATTTACGGGCAAATTCCCTATAGAAGTATGATTTGTTAGAAATCCCTACATTATAAATAATTTCCTGAACGCTCATGTTGGTATTCACGAGTAATTGCGCCGCATAGTTTAACCTATAATCCTTTATAAAATCACTCGGCGTCATAGTAGATATTTTCTTGAAACGACGATATAAGATGCGGGTGTTTATATTCAATGCGTCCGCTACCAGCTCGGGACCGAGTCCTTCCTTGCTGACATTTTCTTTGATGATAGCGGTTACGGTGTCAAGGAATTCCTTGTCTTCTTGATGTAATAATTGCCCTTCCGTATATTGATAAGCACTTTCCGGAGAATAGAAATACTCTTTTAATTCTCTTTGGTTAGTCATCAATCGATTCACGGCGGATAGGAGAACTGTTGGCGAGAAAGGCTTGGTTAGATAGGCATCCGCTCCGATATTAAATCCTGCCGCTTGCTCTTGGTCTGATATTTTAGCAGAGACGATAATAAGCGGGATATGGCGGGTATATTTATTTTCTTTGATAAGCGAGATCAATTCCAATCCATCCATATTAGGCATCATGATATCGGTGATGATAAGGGACGGAGTGTATTGTTTGAGGAATTCCAGAGCCTTTTCCGCATTATAAGCTTCTTGAACTTGATATTCGGAAGAGAGGGTTTCCGTGATTAACCAGACGATGTCTTTATGATCGTCGATAACGAGTATCATCGGTTTATCTTCCGTCTCTTTTTGTTCCGTATGTGAGATTTGCGGCTCTTGTATATCCGTGTTTGGGGAAGGAAGCGATACGGGAATCTCTTCGTCTATCGTGTTGTCTGAGGTCTCCTCTACGATGCCAAAAGGTAAGGTAACTGTAAATTCAGCATATTGGCCGACCTCACTCTCTATGTCGATTTTACCACCTAAGGATTGTACGAGGCTGTGACAGATAAATAAGCCGAGGCCATTCCGTGTCGTATTTTGCCTGTTATCATCGTTATCCATCGTGCCAAGGATACGATATCGGTCGAAAATATTTTGCATGTCTGCCTCCTCGATTCCTTTGCCGGTGTTGTAAACTTTAAGGACGAGGAAGTTCTCCTCCTCATGTAAGGAGATACGAATCGTGCCCCCGTCTTCCGTATACTTAAATGCGTTGGAAATCAGATTTGCTAGGATCTTCTTGAAATAGACGGAATCCGTATTCCAATAAAGCTCTTTGGGAGCATCGATCTTGAATTGGATTTGGTGTTGCTCGGATAGTGGGTAAAACCATTCGAATTGAGTTCGCAAAAGAGAGGATACGGATACTCTCCGGATGTGCGTATGACTGAATCCTGCGTCTTCTGCTTTCCGGAAATCAAGGATTTCTTGGATAAGTCCGTTCAGTTCCTCTACATTTTCCCGGAGGACTGAAGTGTATTTTTCTAATGTCTTGTCTTTTGAGGTGGCGGCATAGGCTTGGATATAATTCTCCACGCCATTGATCAAGGTAAGCGGGGTGCATAGCTCATGCGTAATGTGGGTAAAGAAATTCAGCTTGGACTCGTATAGCTTCTCTTTTTGCTCCTCCTTGATCTTGTCTGCGATCTGCTTCTGTTTCTTTAGTATTTGGTGATGGATACGATAGGTGGCGATGATGAGCAAAACTGTACCGATAAAAAGATACGTGAAAATGGCTAACGAGCTTAGATAAATAGGAGGTAATACCTTGATAGGTAGAGTGTATTCTTTTGCTGACGAATCAATGACATCGTTGCGATAACGGACTTTCAGCAAATATTCCCCGTACGGTAGGTTCATGAAAGTTACCTTGTTTGTCTTTTGCAATTTTTCCCAAGAGGAATTATAGTTGACCAACTGATACGAATACTCGTAATTCTCCCCGTTGATGTAATCCGGAGCGACGAACGCAATCGTTAACGATTGCACATCAGCCGGAACCGTTACACCGTTCCGGCTGATGTCCTTATATAATGGAAGGATTTGTTTATCCATTTGCAACTCGAAGAAACTTAATTCGGGTTGATAGGTATGCTCCGGCTCCGTTTGTTTATTTACCCAGACTAATCCGTTGATGCCTCCAAAGAATAAACGCTCGGAGTATGGGCATTTCCAATAAGCGTCATCAGAGAATTCCGTGACGCTAAAGTAAGGCTGATGATAATTATGGAAAAAGTTGTTCCGGGGATTATATTTGGTGAGACCTTTATTGGTACTAAGCCAGATACAGCTATCGTTCCCCTCATGGATACCATGGATCATGTCGTTTACGATCCCGTCGCTTTTATCGAATTGGCGTAAACGCATCTTTCCCCCTCTGAATTTAATCCGGGTGAGACCGGAGCTGGCGCCTGCATAAAACGTGGAATCTTCGGTCTGGCATACGGAAAGCACGTCTCCAATGGCCGGGTTTCTTAAATTGTTGGTTTGCAGGAATTCATATCCTTGATTGAAAATATTGAAACGAATGACTCCGTAACCGCCACGGCTCCCGAGGAACAGGGTCGAGTCGTTGTCATATACCATCGATTGGATTTCTTTACAGATGTTCTCTCCGTTTTTTAACGGGAAGGTTTGTACCTTCCCGATTGTAGGTACGGCTTTATCTATATGTAAGGTAACCTTTTGCAATCCGTTACCCGTTGTCGCTAGCCATAATGTGGAATCATCTACCTCGCAAATAGAGTGGACATAGCGTAGAGGGGTGGTGTCTTCTCGTTGCGGTATCGTTTTTATTCGTTTCTCTGTATACGAATAATAGGTCAGTCCCGGGCCTTCCGTGCCAATCCAGATACATGGATGGTACTCGCTTTTTTGGAAACAATACACACGGTTGCTGGATAGGCCGTCGGCGGTGGTAAAATGCGTGATAGCGCTTTGTGGGATCATCTTTTTGTTATGGTAAGTGTCATACGCTTGTATCCGGACAATACCATCTCCTTTTGTCCCGAGCCAAAGGGATTGATCGTCATCTGTATATAAAGAACGTATGGGGTTCTGTATATTAATCGGTAAATCCTTGAGTAAGATAGAGCCGAAAAGATCGGGTTTGTCATAAAACATCCGTATACCTTGCCCGTCTGTTCCCAACCAGAGAATCTCCTGCCTTTTATCGTTCATTAGGCAAAAGATACCGATGCCCATATTTATCGTGTTTTCCGGTTGGCTTAGGTCTAGAATATTGCCGTTACGGAAAACGATATACACATTGGATTGGAAGGTGCATATCTTGATGATGTTACCATATTGTTTTGTCATTTCAGGCAGATCGAACAGGAATTCTTTCCCCTTTCCGTCTACATGCTGTCGATATAATTTATTGTCGGTATCTACAATGAAAATATGATTATTCTCGTAAAATGCGGATAAGATCGGTTTATTATGGAATTGGCGTTCTTCCGATAGCAAATTAAAAGTAGTATCGGAGAAATCCGGAGTCAACTTTTTCAGTATGCCCGAGGCTAATAATAAATAAAAATGTCCGTCCGTCCCGGCGAATAAGGTACGTACGGTTTGAGGGCCTACTCCTTCTCTCGGCAGGTCCCGGAACCCATCGCTAGATGGGGTGTAGCAAGAGATCCTGTTTTCCTTACAAATAGCGAGCGTGATGCCGGATGAATCGGAGGCTAATAGATCGCATTCCATGTATCCGGGGAAAGACTCGGTGACTTTCCGTTCTTTTAGTGAGAATTTATTGATACCTAAAGAGGTTGATATCCATAAAAAGCCGGGTTCTGCGTCGGATATTTTGTGAATGATATTACTACAAAGAGAGTTTTTGTTATTTAATTTGAAACGATATACATACGTATCTTTTCCGTTGTATAAGTTAAGTCCGTCGTAAGTCCCGATCCACAAATAGCCATCCGGATCTTGATGCATGCAGATAATGGCGTTGTTCGAGAGGTCAACCATAGAGGTCTGATGTAGCACGGTTGAGGCAAATAGGTTTGTTTGTGCGATCAATAGAAGGAGACTTGTTAATGACTGAATAAGCCTTGCGAATCTCATGTGTTTAAGATTTAGTGTTTGTTTGAGTTACAAAGATAATATCTTTACGAATGTACTAAAAGAAATTCACTTTTTTGTTTACATTTGTACGAAGATAATATCGGATAGGATACGAATAAAAAAGACAGATGGAACAATATGGAAGAACTTCTCACGAGAATGATAACGCATCTATTGAGAAAGAGATAGCTGGATTGATAGAGGAGCAACGTTTATTCACGGAGAGTATATATGCCAGTTTGCCGATCGGGATTGAGATCTATGACGCGCATGGAATTTTACGCAGTATAAACGACTATGCGTTGAAGATATATGGAGTCGATGACGGGAGTACGGTGGTGAATACCGTCAATCTGTTTAACAGTCCTTATGTAGATACTGAATTGTATACAAGGATTAAATCCGGTGAAGAGGTAACCTTGGAGTTTGAGTATGATTTTGACCGGATTAACAGCGATTCCTATTTCACCTCCCACAATAAGAACTCGATGATCTACGAGGCCAAGATTATCCCCATACGAGGCAAGAGCGGACATATTATCGGGCACATACTACTCGCCAACGACGTGACACTCGTGAAGGAGACCGAATATCGTACTGAGGAAAGTAAAAAGAACCTAGAGATGGCGATGAAGGCGGCCAATATGACCTCTTGGATATATGACGTGCATAAAAAACTTTTCAGCCCACTATATGGCCGTACTATAGCGAGGTCGAATATGCCGATGGAAGAGGTGTTGACTATATTGCACCCGCATGACCAATCCCCATTGCTGAAACTTTTCTCGCGGTTGATAAACAAGGAGGTGGAGCAAGGGCAGATCACGTTGCGATTCTATGACGAGCAGGAACGGCGATACCGCCATTATGAGAGCCGGATGCGTCTTTCGGCTGAGCATCGAGGGAAGTTGCAAATTATCGGGACACAATTGGATATCACGGATAAGATCTTGATGGCGAAGAAAGCGCAAGACTTGATCGCTAAGCGTGAGCTGGCCATGAAAGTCAGCAATATCGTCCATTGGGATTTTGACGTGCGTACCCAGGTGTTCGAGTCTTATAATGATCCGCTTAACGATTATACGGCGGACAGGCTGTTGACCATACCCGAGTATCTGGAGGTGATCCATGCAGAGGACCGTCCTTTGTTCGAGGATGCCATGCGATCGATGATGGAAGGTAAGAATCATACGATTAATTTCACTTGCCGGATACAAACGAAATATGATGAGACGTGGCAATATTGTGATTTCATTAGCGTGCCGTTCGAATACGGCGAGAATGGTCACATCGTACGTTTCACGGGATTCCGCCAAAATATTCCCAAGATACAGCAATTGAACCGGGAGCTTAAGGAAAGGAATTATAAGATAGAGCTGTCCTTTAAGACGGTGGGAATATCTTATTGGGATTTCGATGTTCGGACCCAGCGATATACTGTCTTCAATGATCCTGTGAATGATTACCATCCGGAGAAAGAGATCTCCTACGATGCGTATATAAACGTGGCCCATCCGGATGACGTGGAGCGTGTGCGCCATTATATGAACCATATGCTACGGGGAGTCGACAAGGACTTTAATTTTAAATACCGTTCCAAGACGAAATGGGATAAGGAGTGGCAGACCTTGCTGGTCACCGGTATACAAGTGGAGAAGGCTCGGGAAGGGGGCGTGATCCGTTATACGGGTATTACGATCAATAATACGAAATGGGAAAAGATGATCGAGGAGCTGAAGACCTTGAAGGATAAAGCTGAGCTTTCCGATCGCCTTAAGTCTGCCTTCCTCGCCAATATGAGCCATGAGATACGGACTCCGCTGAACGCTATCGTCGGTTTCTCCGAGTTGATGATGAGTTGCGACGACCCGGAAGAGAAGGAAAAGTATATCAATATCATTCAATCCAATAATGAGTTGTTATTGCGGTTGATCAACGATATCATAGACCTTTCCAAGATCGAGTCCGGTGTCTTGGAGTATAGGAGTGAGTGGTTCAATATCGGGAAGGTTTGCGAGGAACTATATGCTACCATCCTTCCGAGGGTCAAGAGCCCGGATGTCGAGTTGCGGATGGGGGATACCGATCCTGACGCATGGGCGTCTTTTGACCGTAATCGGCTTAAGCAGGTGTGGATGAACTTCCTTTCCAACGCGGCCAAATGCACGGTGTCCGGATTTATAAAAGCCGGGTATGGCTTCGAGCGGAATGGCCTGCGGATCTATGTGGAAGATACGGCTATCGGTATACCGGAGGAATTGCATCATAAAGTGTTCAACCGCTTCGAGAAGTTGAACGAGTTCGCCCAAGGGACTGGGTTGGGCTTGGCCATATCCAAGGCTATCGTGGAAGCGGCAGGGGGAGAAGTCGGCTTCACTTCAACTCTTGGTGCCGGATCTACTTTTTGGGCGTGGCTACCTTGTGCGACAAGAATATCAGCGGTTCGATAAAGATGACGCCGTGCATCTTGTTGACGCTGTAATCTATTGTATATCATTTCGGTACGTAGATTATCCCGCTATCCTCCATCTCGTAGACTACTTCACCTTCGTTCCTTTCTTCTTGTATATTTTTAATAGCAATTTATAGGGATTTTAGAGGGGGTGTCGCAAATGTTACAGGAACATGAGGATAAAAGTTCTACCTTTGTACCGATAAAAATGTGGTATTAGATAAGATTGTTTATGAAATTTGAGAATGAGTGCTGGGATCACTTTAAGGGTGAGACCTGGAAAAGAGAGATCAATGTAAGAGATTTTATCCAGAGTAACTATACGCCTTATGAAGGGGATGATTCCTTTTTAGTCGCTTCTTCCGAGAAGACCCGTAAGGTCTGGAACAAGCTGACCGAGATGTTTAAGGTCGAGAGGGAAAAGGGAGTTTATGACGCCGAGACAAAATTACCTCAAGGGATCGATGTATATGGCCCGGGCTATATTGATAAGGAGAATGAGGTTATCGTTGGGTTACAAACCGATGCTCCGCTGAAACGTGGTATCTTCCCGAAGGGCGGTATCCGTATGGTCGAGAATAGCTTGGAAGCTTATGGTTATCATTTGGACCCGATGACGAAAGAGATCTTCACGAAGTACCGTAAAACTCATAACGAGGGCGTTTTCTCCGCATATACGGAAGAGATGATTGCCGCACGTCGTTCGGCTATTATCACCGGTTTGCCCGACGCGTATGGTAGAGGACGTATTATTGGTGACTATCGTCGTGTCGCTTTATATGGTACGGCAATCTTGATCGAGGAGAAAAAGCGTTTCTTGAATCGTTTGGATATCCAAGAGATCACGGAAGAGATCATCCAGAGCCGTGAGGAGATTTCCGAACAGATCAAGGCTTTGAAAGCGTTCGAGAAAATGTGCGCTAGCTATGGCTTTGATGTGACTCGTCCGGCACAAAACGCTCGTGAGGCGGTTCAGTTTGTGTACTTAGCTTATCTGGCGGCGGTAAAAGACCAAGATGGCGCGGCGATGTCTATCGGACGTACTTCTACGTTTTTGGATATTTATATCGAGAAAGACATCCGTGAGGGTAAGTTGACCGAAGAGGAGGCGCAAGAATTGGTAGACCAGCTGATCATCAAGTTGCGTATCGTTCGTTTCTTACGTACGCCGGAATACAATGATTTGTTCTCCGGTGATCCGGTTTGGGTAACAGAGTCCTTGGGCGGCCAAGGAGTGGATGGCCGTTCTTTGGTAACAAGAACTTCCTATCGTTATCTCCATACATTATATAATCTAGGTCCGGCACCAGAACCCAATTTGACAGTTCTGTGGTTTAAGAACGCTCCCGAGAACTGGAAACGCTTCTGTGCCAAGGTCTCTATCGATACATCGGCTATCCAATATGAGAACGACGATTTGATGCGTCCGGATTATGGAGATGATTATGGTATCGCTTGTTGCGTTTCTCCTATGAAGATCGGTAAGCAGATGCAGTTCTTCGGAGCCCGTGCGAATTTGGCGAAATGTTTATTATATGCGATCAACGGAGGACGGGATGAGCGCAGCGGCGTACAGGTAGCCCCGATGTTCGAGCCGGTTCGCGGCGAGTATCTGGAATACGATGAGGTGATGGCTAAGTATGAGCAAATGATGCGCTGGTTGGCGAAAGTGTATGTGAACGCCTTGAAGATAATCCATTATATGCATGATAAATACGCATATGAGGCATTCGAGATGTCGCTTCACGATGGAGATGTAGAGCGTATCCGTGCGACAGGTATCGCCGGTCTTTCTATCGTTGCCGATTCGTTGGCTGCTATCCGTGATACGAAAGTACGTGTGATCCGTGACGAGCGTGGCTTGGCGGTTGATTTCGAACGTGAGGGCGAATATGTTCCTTTCGGTAATAACGATGATCGTACGGATAGTATCGCTGTAGAGATCACCGAGAAGTTCATGGAATATTTGCGTCAGCACGAGACCTATCGCCATGCGAAACCTACGCAGTCCATCCTTACGATCACCTCTAATGTGGTATATGGTAAGAAGACTGGTACGACACCGGATGGCCGTATCGGTGGAACTCCTTTCGCTCCGGGCGCGAACCCTATGAACGGTCGTGATACGAAAGGTGCTATCGCTGCGCTAGCTTCGGTAGCGAAGCTTCCATTCCAGCATGCGCACGACGGCATCTCTTATACTTTCGCTGTTTCTCCGGCTACGTTGGGAAAGGAGCGTGAAATGCAGATCAATAATCTGGTTAGCTTATTGGATGGCTATTTTACTCCGGATGGAGGTCAGCATCTGAATGTTAACGTATTTGATAAGGATTTGTTGATCGACGCTATGGAACATCCCGAGAAATATCCGCAACTTACGATCCGTGTATCCGGATATGCGGTAAACTTCGTGAAACTGACTCGTGAACAACAGTTGGATGTTATTTCAAGAACCATTAACCATTCACTGTAAGTGATAAAAGGTAAGATACATTCATTAGAGAGTTTCGGGACCGTAGATGGTCCCGGAATTCGCTTTGTCGTTTTTATGCAGGGCTGCCCGTTGCGTTGCCTGTATTGCCATAACCCGGATACTTGGAACCCGAAAGGGAAGGTGAAATATCAGATGACTCCCGGCGAGCTATTGACGGAAGTCTTACGGTATAAGAGTTTTATCGCCCGTGGGGGGGTGACTGTTACCGGTGGGGAACCTTTATTGCAACCTGAGTTTCTGAAAGAGTTTTTCCGTTTGTGCCAAGAGCAAGGTCTTCACACAGCTTTGGACACATCTGGTTTCGTATGTACCTCAAAAGCTTGGGAAGTCTTGGATTATGCGGACTTAGTGTTATTGGACATCAAAACCTTAAACCCGGATTTACATCCGTTACTGGCGGGTGTCAAGCAGGATAATACGCTTCTGTTCTTGGATGAATTGGAGAGACGTGGCATAGATACTTGGATTCGCCATGTTATTGTCCCCGGATATACGGATAATGACGAGTGGCTGGAGGCGTTAGCTCGGTATGTCAGTTCATATAAAGTGGTTCGCAAAGTGGAATTATTGCCTTATCATACGATGGGAACCTATAAATATGAGCAATTAGGTCTCGATTATCCGTTAAAGGGGGTGGAACCCTTATCAAAAGAACGTTTAGATAATGCGAAAGCGATATTCTCTCGCTACAAACCAGAAAATAACAAGGCCTGATCTCTCGATCAAGCCTTGCGATTATGCAACAGCTAATCAGGGAAAACAATCTAATCCGATTAGCTTTTAAACGATAGTAATAATTTTTTGCCTAGACTAACCTTGACTATTTAATATGTGTTTGTTTTGTTATATGCAACAAATATCTATTTTTGTAAGGAGATAAAAAATGATATAGATCAGAAAATGATGAATAGTATGAAGACACCACAAGAAATAGCCGAAATGATATCCAAACGTTTTTATCCATTACCCGATGCGGATTTGGATTCTCTGGCCTCGATCATAGAATCAAGTAAGGCTGCGAAAGGAGAATTATTGTTGGATAACGGACAAATATCTAAATATTTATATTATGTGGAATCGGGATTATTACGCCAGTTTTACTATAAGAATAAACGTGATATTACCGAGCATTTCTCCTGTGAGGGAAATATCGTTATTTGTATAGCCAGCACATTCCAAAGAGAACCGACGCGTTTATTAATCGAGGCATTGGAACCGACGGTTTATCACCGGATCTCTTTTTCGGAATTTAGCGATTTATTGAAAACATCTTTAGCTATTAATAGATTGTACCAGAAAATACTGGAGTGGGCTTTGATGCTTTCGCAAGAGAAAGCGGACTCTTGGCGTTTTGAGTCGGCAAGAAAACGTTATCTGCGTTTTCAACAGGAATATCCGGAAGCAGCGAAACGTGCTTCTGTCAATCATATCGCCTCGTATTTATTGATGACACCCGAATCTTTGAGCCGGGTGCGGGCGGGAGTGTTGTAGTCTCTACCTACATTCAGGTATTATTGAGGTGAAAATAGCAATTTGTGGTGATTTCACGGTTCAAGTAATCCATCTATATTTGCGTCAGTTTAAAAAACGTAGAAGCAATGAAAATAGAAAAGATTACAGGACGTGAGATCCTAGATTCAAGAGGTAACCCGACAGTAGAGGTTGATATTTTACTAGAGTCCGGCGTTATGGGCCGTGCGTCTGTGCCTTCCGGTGCGTCCACCGGCGAGAACGAGGCTTTGGAGTTGCGTGATGGCGATAAGAAGCGTTATGGTGGTAAAGGCGTATTGAAAGCGGTTGAGAATATCAATACGATTATCGCTCCGGCATTGAAGGGGATGTCTGCCTTGGATCAGATAGGTATCGATCATGCGATGTTGGCTTTGGACGGTACGAAAACTAAATCGAAACTAGGTGCGAACGCTATCCTTGGCGTTTCTTTAGCTGTAGCGAAAGCTGCCGCAAATTATTTGGATATTCCTTTATATAGATATATTGGTGGAACGAATACCTACGTGATGCCTGTTCCGATGATGAATATTATCAATGGCGGTTCGCATAGCGACGCTCCGATCGCTTTCCAAGAGTTTATGATTCGTCCGGTAGGTGCTGCTTCTTTCAAGGAAGGCTTACGTATGGGCGCTGAGGTATTCCATGCGTTGAAAAAGGTATTGCACGATCGTGGGTTAAGTACCGCTGTTGGTGATGAGGGTGGTTTCGCCCCGAATTTGGAAGGTACGGAAGATGCCTTGAACTCAATTATCGCCGCTATCAAGGCGGCTGGTTATGAACCGGGCAAGGATGTGATGATCGGTATGGATTGCGCTTCTTCTGAGTTTTATAAGGATGGAATCTACGATTACACGAAGTTTGAAGGAGAAAAAGGCGTGAAACGTACTTCCGACGAACAGGTGGATTATCTGGAAAAGCTGATCAACGAATACCCGATCGATTCCATCGAGGATGGTATGAGTGAGAATGATTGGGCTGGTTGGAAGAAACTGACAGATCGTATCGGTAACCATTGCCAATTAGTCGGAGATGATTTGTTCGTGACAAATGTAGAGTTCCTTTCAAGGGGTATTAAAGAAGGTTGTGGTAACTCAATCTTGATCAAGGTAAATCAGATCGGTTCCTTGACGGAGACACTGAACGCTATCGAGATGGCTCACCGTCATGGATACACGACCGTTACTTCACACCGTTCCGGTGAGACGGAAGACGCTACGATCGCCGATATCGCTGTCGCTACCAATAGCGGACAGATCAAGACGGGATCATTAAGCCGTTCGGACCGTATGGCTAAATATAACCAGCTGCTTCGTATCGAGGAGGAATTGGGAGACCGTGCCGTATACGGATACAAAAGAATCAATTAAGTATATAAAGTAAATTATAATCGCTAATTATGTAGTAAGCCAAAACCCAAGATATTGAAGGGCTTCTCCGTGAGGAGAGGCCCTTTTTATTGATTGATAAAGTGTTATCTATAACCTCATAAAATATATCGATTGGAAAAATTGTTTTAATGAAGAAATATGTTATATTTTTGTATCGGAAATAAAAACAAATAGTATTCATTTAAAAATAGAAACAAGTATGGAACCGATTATTAATTCTCAACTTCCGGAGTTTAAAGTACAAGCTTTTCAAAATGGTAATTTCAAGACCGTAACCAACGAGGACGTCTTGGGTAAGTGGGCTATCTTTTTCTTCTACCCGGCCGATTTTACATTTGTTTGTCCAACAGAGTTGGTCGATATGGCTGAGAAGTATGAGCAGTTTAAATCAATGGAAGTAGAAATTTACTCTGTAAGTACAGACTCTCATTTTGTACATAAAGCTTGGCATGACGCTTCCGAGACTATCCGTAAGATCCAATATCCGATGTTGGCGGATCCCACTGGAGCACTGAGTCGTGCGTTTGGTGTGATGATTGAGGAAGAGGGTATGGCATACCGTGGCACTTTCTTGGTAAATCCGGAAGGAAAGATCAAAGTGGCCGAGATTCATGATAACAATATCGGTCGTGACGCTTCCGAGTTACTTCGTAAAGTTGAAGCCGCTCAGTTTGTCGCTTCACATGATGGTGAGGTTTGTCCCGCTAAATGGAAGAAAGGGGAGGCTACCTTGAAACCTAGCATTGACTTGGTAGGGAAAATCTAAATAATTAAGAGTATAGATCGTGTTAGAATCAACATTAAAAGAACAATTAAAAGGTATATTCGCAGGGTTAAATGCGAATTATACCTTTGATATATCGATCTCTCCTGCGCATGAAAGTAGACAGGAATTGTTGGATTTATTAGGTGATGTTGCCTCTTGTTTGGATAAAATATCTATGCAAGTATCTGATGGGGAGGGATTGGAATTCATTTTATTAAAGGATGGAGCGAAAACGGGGATTAAGTTTCGTGGAGTACCTAATGGACACGAGTTTACTTCCTTACTGTTGGCGATCTTGAATTCAGATGGGAAAGGCAAGAATTTTCCGGACGAGAGCATTTGTAATCGTGTTAAAGCCTTGAATGGCCCGATACATCTGACGACCTATGTCTCTTTGACTTGTACGAATTGCCCGGATGTGGTACAGGCATTAAACGCTATGACGACTTTAAATCCTCAGATCCATCATGAGATGGTAGATGGGGCTATCAATCAAGCGGAAGTTGATGCCTTGAAGATACAAGGCGTCCCCTCTGTCTTTGCGGATGGAAAACTGATCCATGTAGGACGTGGGGAATTCGGAGAATTGTTATCGAAGCTGGAAGCTCAGTATGGAATCAATGAGAGCCTAACGGAGAAGACGGTAAAACGATATGACGTGGTTGTGGTCGGTGGGGGTCCGGCTGGTGCTTCTGCCGCTATTTATTCCGCACGAAAGGGGCTGAGTGTCGCTGTCGTGGCGGAGCGTATCGGCGGGCAGGTGAAGGAGACGGTAGGAATTGAGAATCTGATTTCAGTTCCGGAGACAACAGGTACCCAGTTGGCTGACAATCTGCGCTTGCATATGCGGCAATATCCGATTGACCTGCTGGAGCATCGTCGTATAGAGAAGGTAACGATAGAAGGAAACGAGAAGGTTTTATCTACGGCTGGAGGTGAGATATTCAAGGCTCCGGCGGTTATTGTCGCTACGGGCGCTAGCTGGCGTAAATTGAATGTACCGGGTGAGGCAGAGTATATAGGGCGTGGAGTGGCTTTTTGTCCTCATTGCGACGGTCCGTTTTATAAGGGAAAACATGTTGCCGTGGTTGGCGGTGGAAATTCCGGTATCGAGGCGGCTATTGATTTGGCGGGGATCTGTTCGAAAGTAACCGTTTTGGAGTTTATGGATGAGTTAAAAGCGGATCAAGTCTTGCAAGAGAAAGCGAAGAGTTTGCCGAATGTCGAGATCTTTGTTAGTTCACAAACAACCGAGGTGGTTGGAAATGGCGACAAGGTAACCGGTATCCGTACAAAGGATCGTAAGACAGGGGAAGAGCGTGTTATTCATTTAGACGGTATTTTTGTTCAAATCGGCTTAGCCGCTAATAGTGGTGTCTTTAAGGAGATTGTCGAAACAAATCGTCCCGGTGAGATCGTGATTGACGCACATTGCCGGACGAATGTCCCGGGTATTTATGCAGCGGGCGACGTTTCCACCGTACCCTTTAAGCAAATCATTATTTCTATGGGAGAAGGAGCCAAAGCGGCCCTTTCGGCCTTTGAAGATCGGGTACGTGGTGTACTTGATTGAGGAAAGTACCTACAAATAGGTAATTTTTGAACAGCGTATCTTTTTTATCGGTTATATTACTATATTTGCGATCGAGAGAAAAGAGATGGATAGATTAAGAAAATATCTGAGGATATTACTCCCTGCGCTGTTCATAGCCTATTTGGGATGTATTATTGCGTTTACTCACGTTCATATTGTCAACGGGGTAACGATCGTCCATTCTCACCCGTTTCATAAAACGGACGATGGTCGTCCGGACCATGAACATGGCTACGCCGAGTTTCAGTTGCTTCATCAGTTATCTGTCTTGCAGATAACAGGTGCGGCTTTCGTCGCTATTCTGCTGGCGGCTTTTTATTCCTTTATTCGTAACTTATCTTTCGCTCCGGTCTATCCGGACTATATCGTTCCCTTCCGGGGAAGACGTACGCTTCGGGCTCCTCCCATATTCTGATATTGTGAGATTAATAACATTGTATTACTTATCAGAATAAATTAAAATGAATAAATTTTTCATCTTTATACTATGCCTGTGCTGTGCCCTAACGGTAGCTCAGGCCACGGGAGAGGACCGTCTAAACGACTCAGACGCAAATGTTTTCGGACATGTATTGGATAAGAAAACAGGGGAACATCTTCCCTTTATCAACGTATTGTTAAAAGGTACCACGATCGGTACGACCACCGATAACTCGGGACATTATTTCCTGAAGAATCTGCCGGAAGGTAAATTTACGCTAGAATATAAAGCGCTCGGGTATAAGACTATCTCTAAAGAAGTGACCCTAAAGAAAGGAAAAACCTTAGAGATTAATGTAGAACTGGAAGAAGACCAGATCGCCTTGGATGGCGTGGTGGTATCTGCGAATCGTGCGGAAACTTCCCGCCGGTTGGCTCCCACATTAGTGAATGTATTGGATGCGAAGGTTTTTACTACGACCAATGCGGTGAATTTGGCACAGGGACTAAATTTCCAACCGGGTGTACGGGTAGAGACGAATTGCCAGAATTGCGGTTTCCAGCAAGTCCGGATCAATGGATTAGACGGACCTTATACCCAAATACTGATTGATTCACGTCCCATATTCAGCGCTTTATCCGGCGTATATGGGCTTGAGCAAATACCGGCGAATATGATCGAGCGGGTAGAGGTGATGCGAGGAGGGGGATCGGCACTGTTCGGCTCGTCCGCTATCGCCGGGACAATTAATATCATCACGAAGGAGCCCTTGAGAAATTCCGGGGAATTGTCGCATACGTTAACCTCGATCGGTGGGACATCCGCTTTCGATAATAATACGACCCTAAATGCCTCTTTGGTATCGGAAAATGGGAAAGCGGGCTTATATCTTTTTGGCCAGAACCGTCATCGTTCCGGTTTTGATCAGGATGGAGATGGTTTTACGGAGTTGCCTAAATTGAAGAATCAAACGGTTGGTTTCCGTTCGTACCTGAAAACGAGTACTTATAGTAAATTGACATTCGAGTATCATCATATGAATGAATACCGCAGGGGAGGAAATCTGTTGGATCGTCCGCCTCATGAAGCGGATATCGCCGAACAGTTGGAGCATTCGATTGATGGAGGAGGTCTGAAATTCGATCTTTTCTCCAAGGATTACAAACATAAATGGAGTGTTTTCACTTCTGCCCAGAATACAGACCGGGATAGTTATTACGGGACGAACCAAGATCCGAACGCTTACGGCAAGACTACGGACCTGACGGTTATGGCCGGTACGCAATATGCTTATAGTTTTGATAAATTCTTATTTATGCCATCGGATTTGACTGCCGGTTTGGAGTATAGTTTCGATCATTTGAAAGACGAGATGATCGGGTATAATCGCTTTACGAATCAGAAGGTGCATATCGAGAGCGCATTTTTGCAGAATGAGTGGAAAAATAAGCGATGGAGCTTCTTGATTGGCGGTCGTTTGGATAAACATAATATGATGGATCATGTAATATTCAGCCCTCGTGCGAATATCCGTTTTAACCCGACGGAAGATATCAATATCCGGGCTAGTTATTCCTGTGGTTTCCGTGCCCCGCAAGCGTTCGATGAGGATATGCATATCTCGGCGGTCGGCGGAGAGGTCGCTATGATCCAGCGTGCGAAAGATTTATCCGAGGAGAAATCGCAAAGCTTGAGTGCTTCGGTCGATTTTTACCATCGTTTTAAGAATGGTATCCAGTTGAACTTCTTGGTGGAAGGTTTTTACACCAGCTTAAGTGATGTGTTTGTCTTGGAAGATATCGGGAAAGATGAGCAAGGCAATCTGATTAAGGAACGTCGTAACGGTTCCGGGGCGAAAGTGATGGGATTAACCTTGGAAGGAAAGTCGGTGTTAACTTCATGGCTATCTTTGCAAGCGGGCGCTACTTTCCAGCGAAGCCGTTATAAAGAGGCCGAGAAATGGAGCGATGACGAGAATGTGCCAGCCGAGACAAAGATGTTCCGTACGCCGGATATCTATGGTTATTTTACGGCTACTCTCACGCCTTTCAAACGTTTCACGGCTTCCCTGTCGGGAACCTATACGGGAAGTATGTTGGTGCAGCATTTGGCGGGATATATACCTTTGGATAAGGCGGTGGAGACTCCGGATTTCTTTGATATGAATATCAAGCTTGCGTATGAGTTCCCGCTTTACAAAGAGCTGAAACTAGAAGTAAATGGGGGCGTGCAGAATCTGTTCAACGCTTACCAATCCGACTTTGACCAAGGTAAGAACCGGGATTCCTCCTACATCTATGGCCCGGCTAGCCCGAGAAGTTATTTTGCCGGTGTAAAGATGAGCTTTTAATCATGTAATGCCCTTTGAAAAAACATGTACGTGTTTCGTGAAAAACACGTACGTGTTTCCGAAAAAAGACGTACGTGTTTTTTTGAAGGCAAAATAAATAAAAAGACAGTGTTCCCAAGCGTATGATCGCCCTACGGAAACACTGTCTTTTTTATGGGATAAATCGGGATGTTTTATTTAACGAACGGAGCGGCTTGCAAATAGGCGGCGCTCTTCTCTACGCCCTCGAACTGGGTACGGCCTTTTTTGTCACCTTCCAGTTCCACGTAGTAGCCGAGGATACCGATCTCGTACGCTTTTTTGAATATATTCGGGAAATTCATCATACCGGAATCACCGATGATCCAACGATCCTTGATGTGCAATAACTTAAAACGATTCGGATAATTCTCCATCCATTCCACGGGATCTTGCTGCCCCATAACGGTCCAATATACATCCAACTCGAACATAACCTTATCCGGATCGGTATTTTTTAGGAATAACTCCTCGATATAAGTACCTTTAGGAGGTGCCCACGGATTCGGGTTCTGTTCCGGTTTCTCGCCGGCTTTCAATACCCGTTTGAACTCATTGCTATGATTATGGTAACCCCATAGGATTCCGGCTTTCTTCGTGATCTCTCCGGCACGGTTGAAGATCTCCGATACTACTTTGGCGTCATCCTCGTTTTCGATACGGGGTAAACTCGGTTGTACCATACAACTAACACCTAGCTCGGCATGGATATCGGTTGCCTTTTTCCAGAACTCGTCGAATTTGGGCATATTCTCTTTCGTGTACTCACGAAGAGAAGGGGTCAGGTGTGAGCTACTGATTCTCAAACCGGCATCATCCACCATTTTCTTATAATCCTTGGAGGCGATGAATGTCGTATTTTTAGGATTATAATCACCGAATTTACCAGTGTCTTCCCTATATCCGAAAATCTCCAGATCGGTATATCCCGCTTTTGCCAATCGGTTCAACCCGTTAGGCATATCTTGCAGTAACTCCTGTCCGAGCGAATAGGTTTGCAATCCCATCTTTTTCCCGGCGGTTGCCGAGGATACCGCATCCGTGGCGGGTATGGATCTGGTGGGATTTGAAGCCATTACTTTTTGGCTGGCTATGCCCCCTAAAGTAAGTAATGAAATGTTTCTCAAAAATGTTCTTCTGTCTGTCATGGTGATAAAGAATTAAAATTAAACATCTGTTTCTCGCAAATATAGTTAACCTTTTTGAAGTTTATTAAGAAAATGTCTCTCAAAAACTTGCGATTGGGTTTAAATAGATTTAAAATTTGACATAACTCAATTTTACGAACTTACTCCATACATCCAATTACCTGAATAAGGGGATTGTTTGGTATACCTCCGTGGATTTTTAATGTGATTTTACCCATTCTTAGGTATTGTGGGGCTGTAGTCTCTGATCGTAACTTTGCAACGTTTTAAATAACATAATTGATTAAATGATGATGAAGAAAATCAGAGGGCTTTTCCTCTCCTTTTTACTGTTGCTTATTTCCATCTCGGCTTTTTCTCAACATAAAACAATGATATCGGGTAAAGTCCTGTCCACGGAAAAAACAACCGTGGATTTCGCTACCGTTTATCTAAAAGGTACGAATTACGGCGGGACTACGAATGAGGAAGGTATCTATCATCTTCAAGCTCCCGCGGGAGAATATACATTAGTAGTATCGGCTATCGGATATAAGACGGTAGAGAAACCCGTGAAACTGATGCGTGGGGAACGGACGAAGATGAATGTGGTAATCAGCCCTCAAGCTACGGAGTTGGATGAGGTGGTTGTCGTTTCTAATGGCGTGACCCGGCTCAAGCGTTCTGCGTTCAATGCCGTGGCCCTCGATACGAAAGCCTTGCAAAATTCAACCCAGAACTTGAGTGAAGCCTTGGCTCAAGCGCCCGGAATGAAGATCCGGGAGTCTGGCGGTGTCGGCTCGGATATGCAACTGATGATGGATGGATTTACCGGCAAGCATATCAAGATCTTTATCGATGGGGTTCCGCAAGAAGGTGTCGGCAGTTCTTTCGGACTGAATAACATTCCGGTGAATTATGCCGAGCGTATAGAGGTCTATAAGGGTGTGGTACCGGTGGGTTTCGGAACAGACGCTATCGGAGGTGTTATCAATATCATCACCAAGAAGAACCGGAACAAATGGTTCTTGGATGCTTCTTATTCATACGGGTCTTTCAATACGCATAAATCTTATGTGAACTTCGGACAGACTTTCCGGAGCGGACTCACGTATGAGATCAACGTTTTCCAGAATTATTCGGATAATAATTACTATGTGGATACTCCGGTGAAGGACTTTACGACCGGAGCGATCAATAAGAAAAAGATCGAGCATGTGAAGCGTTTTCATGATACGTATCATAACGAGGCCGTTATCGGGAAAATCGGTTTCGTGGATAAGAAATGGGCGGATCGTTTGATGTTCGGGTTTACCTATTCACATATGTATAAAGATATACAGACGGGCGTACGCCAAGAAGTGGTGTTTGGCGGCAAATATCGGAAGGGATACTCGATCATGCCGTCGTTGGACTATCGCAAGCGTGATTTCTTCGTTAGGGGCTTGGATGTGGTATTGACGGCGAATTATAATAAGAACATGACGAACAATGTAGATACCTCTTCCTATGAATATAATTGGCGTGGCGAGATGCGTCCTCTCCGGATGCCCGGTGAGCAATCTTATCAGAACACCCGGTCGGATAATAATAACTGGAACGGAACCTTAACAGCTAACTACCGTATCGGTAAGGCGCATACGTTCACGTTCAATCACGTGATCAACGCGTTCCGGCGTTCGAATCAGTCTCTTTTGAACGAGGACTCGGAAGCGAACGCTATCCCGAAGGAAACCCGTAAAAATATCAGCGGTCTTTCGTATCGCTTGATGCCGACGGAACATTGGAACTTGTCTGTGTTCGGTAAATATTACAACCAGTTTATTGCGGGGCCTGTCGCTACTTCCTCGGCTCAAGATGACTATATACGTACGACCAATTCGGTAAGCGCGATGGGATATGGGGCCGCGGGAACTTACTTTATCTTGAAAAGCTTGCAAGCGAAATTGTCCTATGAGAAAGCCTATCGCCTGCCGACCAATGAGGAGATGTTTGGCGATGAGGACCTTGAGACCGGCGATATTTCCTTGAAACCGGAGAACAGCGATAACGTGAATCTGAATTTAAGCTACAACGAGACATTCGGTAAGCATTCCGTATATGTGGAAGGCGGATTGATCTACCGAAATACGAAAGATTATATCCAACGGAATATATCGGATTTGAGCGGCGGTAAATATGGCGCTACCTATGTGAATCATGGTCGTGTAGAGACCAAGGGTTACAATATCTCGGTTCGCTACGGTTTCGCTAACTGGGTAAGCGTAGGAGGAAACTTTACGCAGATGAATGTGAGGGATAATGTGAAGACGGTTACCAGCGGGACGAACCAAGAGAGCTTGACATATGGCGCACGTATGCCGAATCTTCCTTATCAGTTTGCCAACTCGGATGTGACTTTCTATTGGCGTAATTTGTGGAAGAAAGGCAATACGCTAAGTGTCACTTACGATAATTTATATATGCATAGTTTCCCGCTGTATTCGGAGGCAGTAGGCAGTGAATCCGAATTTGTGGTACCAACTCAATTCTCGCATAACCTGACACTCTCTTATGGTATACAGAACGGGCGTTACAATATCTCTTTCGAGTGCAGGAATCTCACGAACGAGAAATTATACGATAACTTCAGCTTGCAGAAGGCTGGCAGGGCTTTCTATGGTAAGGTGAGGGTTTATTTCGGTAATTAATTTAAAGTGTGACTATCTTTTATTTATCAATAATTAATTCAAAACATAATAGATTAAAACAACATGAAGAAGAATTATTTAATGACAGGTCTTGCCGCCGCGTTATTGGTTGGGGGAGTATTTACTTCTTGTAGTGACGACGATCCTGTAAACCCGGATAACGGAGGCAACGGGAATGGAAATGGCGGAGGATCGACCTCGGAGGCGGTTTCGAGCTATGTAGTCGCCGCTTCTGTCGGTGACGCAAATTACTTGTTGACAGCCGATACGCTGGGTGATGGCTCTATCTCCGCTAAAAACAACGGACTCACTACGGAAAGCGGTACGCAATGGATCTTCTATAAGGATAAATATTTGTATCGTTTGGTTTACAACCAGGGAAATGCCGGTGTTACTTCTTCATACGTACTGAATGCGGAAGGTAAGATTAAAGAGCGTGATAATACTTACGAGATCAAGCGATTTACTTCTTATGGTATCTACGGCGACTATATCATTACATCTTCTACCGGTGATCTGGGTGAGGAATATGCGGACGAGAATGGTTATCTGCCTAAAGGCTTCTTGCTCTCTTATCTGGATGTGACCAAAGAGACGTTTACGACAAACACGAATACGATCTTGTCGGAGAATTATTTGGGAAATGGCGAGTTCGTTACGTTAGCGGGTATTCTCCAAGCGAACGGCCGGATCTATTCCGCGGCTATCCCGATGGGATTGAGTAAGTACGGCGTGAAAGCGGAGGGAGGTAAATATGTTAAATACCCGGAGCTGGTAAAGACAGAATCCGGAGGAAGCGGTAGTGGCGCTTACGAAAAAGGGGAATTGCAATGGACGCAATATCCGAACGAGGCTTGGGTCGCTATTTATGCGAACGAGAAATTCGAGAACCCGAAACTGATAAAGACGGATAAGATCAGTTATGCTTGCGGACGTAACCGTTCTCAATACTACCAGACCATTTGGACGGCAGACAACGGCGATGTGTATGTGTTCTCGCCCAGCTATGCCAAGACGATGACCGCGGAGGTACAGAAAACGACTTTGCCGGCCGGTGTAGTTCGTATTAAGGCTAACGCGGAGGAGTTTGATCCTGATTATTATTGTAATTTGGAGGCACAGACGGGTGGTAAGGCATTCTTGCGTTGTTGGCATATCACGGAAGATTATTTCTTGTTGTTGATGTATGATCGTCCGTTGACTGAATCCGGATTCGCCGCGAAAGAGTTGGCTATTTATAAAGGAGAGGATAAGAGTCTTACTTACGTGAAGGGGCTGCCTTCCACGGATGTTATTTCCGGATTTGGCAATACTCCGTTCTCGGAGGATGGTATCGCTTATATGGCGGTTACGACTACCGATGGAAGTCAACCTGCCGTGTATCGTATCGATCCGAAGACAGCTACCGCAACAAAAGGTCTTACCGTTGAGGTAGAGCAAATCAGTGGTGTAGGTAAATTGACTGCCGCTCAAGAGTAATAAGCAAGTATGAGTCGGACTCACATTCTTTTAATATTCCTCCTGCTCCCGCTAACCCTGCGGAGCCAGGAGGATATTTGTATAGGAAAGGAACTGGTTTTGTACTCTACCGTATTGCAAGAAGACCGGAGTTATTGGATACACCTGCCGGAGCATTATAATATGGATACGAAACAACGCTATCCGGTTGTTTACCTGCTAGATGGAGATTCTTTCTTTCATTCGCTGGTAGGCATAAGGAAAACGTTGGCATCCGGTAGAGGTAAATATCTACCTCCCTGTATTATTGTCGGGGTATTAAATACGGATCGGACACGTGATTTTACGCCTACCGCTTCAGCCGCCGGACGGGATGGTAAAATCTCCATAGATGCGATTCCGCAAGGAGGGGGAAGTGAGGCTTTCAGTAAGTTTCTTACGGAAGAACTTCGTCCTGCTATCGATAGTGCCTATCGCACGAACGGCTGGAATATGCTTATCGGTCATTCGTATGCGGGGCTTTTCACCTTGAATACGTTTCTTCGTCATACGGAATTATTTGATACCTATCTAGCGGTCGACCCTAGTTTGTGGTGGGATCAGGGGCGGTTGGTCCGGGAGGCGGAGGCTTTGGTTGCAGGCCGGAATTTTAAAGGGAAAAGCCTGTATATCGGTGTCGCGTCTAAAAAAAGGACGGACCGGGTGGACATTCATCTTGACAAAGTGAGTTATCTTCTTTCGGAGGTTTTGCCACAAGCGGAGAACCTGCGTTTCTTTAGTAAATCATTTCCCGACGAGAACCATGGAACGGTAGCGGTTCCGGGTATATATGACGGGATTAAACAATTATTCGGAAAATGAGAAAATTCTTTGCGAAAGTACATTTATGGCTATCGATACCTTTTGGCATTATTATTGCGATTGTCTGCCTGACCGGGGCGATTCTCGTCTTTGAGACAGAGATATTAGAATTAGGCTACCCTTCCCGTTATTTTGTAAAGGAAGTAAAAGGGGAACCTCTCTCGCCTGCCGCCTTGATAGAATCGGCACGCCAACAATTACCCGATTCGGTTCGAATAAACGGTATTCGGGTATCGTCTGACCCGAGACGAACTTATCAACTGGTATTACCGGGGAAAAAGGCCGCGGGTTTTATTGATCCCTACACCGGGGAGGTGACCGGGATGGATGACGGACAAGGTTTTTTCCTGAAAATGATGCGTCTTCATCGTTGGTTACTTGATGAGTATAAACGGGATGGAAGTTTTTCTTGGGGAAAATCAATAGTTGGCTATGCGACTTTGGTCTTGGCGATTATTATTATAAGTGGAATCGTAATTTGGTATCCTCGTAATAAAAAAGTATTGAGAAACCGGTTGAAAGTAAAGACCAAGGCTGGTTGGTTCCGTTTCTTCTATGATTTACATGTCTCCGGGGGATTCTATGCGGCATTGCTCCTGCTTATCTTAGCGTTAACCGGATTAACATGGTCGTTTGGTTGGTATCGAAATGCCTTTTATAGTGTCTTCGGTATTAGTGCAAACCCGCCTCAAGCGCATCATGCTCCAGCTTCTTCCGGCGCGAAGAAACCCGCGAAGAAAAAGACGGATTACACACAATGGGCTGAGGTGTTATCGGCATTGAAAAGCCATTATCCGGACTTTAACTCAATCACGATCCAAGATGGCTCCGCTACGGTTTCTACGGCCCGTTATGGGAATACAAGAGGAAGCGACCGTTACTCCTTTGATCCTGCTACGGGTGAGATTACGGAAGTCCAATTATATAAAGATCTCCCAAAATCGGGGAAGATAAGAGGATGGATTTATTCCGTACACGTCGGCTCGTGGGGGGGAATGACTACCCGTATATTGACTTGCTTAGTTTCCTTGTTGGGGACGATCTTCGCGATAACCGGCTATTATTTTTGGATAAAGAAACAATTCAGGAAACTGAGATGAAAAGAAAGAGGTATGTTTGACCCACATACCTCTTCATAAATCTAAACCAATCAAGTTGAATACGCAAACGTTGTAATATTAAGGTTAAACAGTTATGTATGTAAAAGTGTGCGTCTATTCAATTCCTTCTTTCCTTATAGATGCCAACCACTGGTCGATCCGCCCTTCTGTTTGATCGTCTTCATTCATTTCATCCAAAGGAAGTCCGACGAACATACCGTTTATGCAGGCGGTGGAACTGTCAAATGAATATCCCGAAGCATCTACAGCGCCAATGAATTTGCAACCTGTATTTCGCAGGTCGGAATAGATCGTACCGATGGCGTCACAGAAAGTGTCGCTAAAAGAGGCTGAGTCTCCGCAACCGAATAATGCGACGGTTTTCTCACTTAAGTCCAGCTTTTTCAGTTTCCCTAGATAACTATCCCAATCATCTTGCAAATCTCCGGCGCCCCAAGTGGAACAGCCTAATAACAAGATTTCATAAGGCGCTACATCAGCGGGAGAAGCGTTAGATACGTCATGAATATCTTTGTCTTCCACACCCAGCTTCTCTGCGATACGTTTCGCGATCCCTTCCGTCGTTCCTGTAGACGAGCCGTAGAATATTCCTATAGTCTTCATTCCTATTTGTTTTTATAGTTTAATAACGAAGACAAATATCCGATATCTTATTAGTCTCGGCAATACCTACAAATATGTATTTTGAGGGTCGCGAATACCCACGAATGGCCAGCTTAAATCACCACTCAATAAACTTACCTCTTTGCCTGCGTTTCTCCAACTCCTCTTGCAGATAACGTTGGCGGTCTTTGGCGATGTAACGACGGGCGAAGATATTGGGGACGGCTACGCCTAAAGAGATACAAAGGATGATGAGGGCGGAGTTAATACCATTGGAGAAGGCGTTCGTAACCTCGCCGATCACCCCGTGAAGGTTGATAAAACCTAATAACGAGCGATACATCAATACTCCCGGGATCATTGGGATAACAGAAGGGATCGTCAATACATGGTTCGGTACATGGAACCAATGAACCGCTTTCACTGCGATCAGGCTGACAACGAAACTTCCCATAAACGAGCCGATCACGGGACCATAGCCCAGCTCGAAGTTCACGAAGTTCCGGATGCATACGGCGATAATACCGCCTAAAGCAACCACCCATAATAAACGGCGTTGGATATTGAATATCATAGAGAAACCAACGGCGGATATGGCGGCCGCTATCGCATATACGTAATACGGATCATGCGGGACCATACTTAATTCGCTGAATTTATGGTCGATCGATACGTCATTCATTACGAGTAAGCGTAAGGCAAATGCAATACCGAAAGTCATTGCCGCTACCATCATCACCGTGTTTGCGGCACGGGTAATACCGACCAGCAAGTGATTATCGATCATATCGTCTACAAAATTAATCAAAGGTACGCCCGGTACGATGAATAGGGCACAAGCCAGTAACGGGAGATACGGAGTACCGGATATTCCCAGAAAAGATGAGGCATATGCTAGACAAGTACAAATAAAGGCGGCAAGAGCGATCCCCATGTAGGCGTTAAGGCCAGCCTCTACACAACGGGCACGCACCCTGAAACCGATAAAAGTACAGATCGAGGTTAACAAGAACGCGATCCAGTCTCCTCCAAATAACTTACAGAAACCTCCACAAGCGAATCCTGCTCCGATCGCTACGATATAAGGGGTATAATTTCGAGGTTGGCGAACTATCTTTTCCAATTCTTCCTCATATTTATCCAAGGAATAATCTTGTTCGATCGCCCGCCATGAGAGCTTGCTGACCTGTGATATCGTTGTCATGTTAATACCATGTTTCTCGCATTTCTGGAATTTGGAGAATGAGTTTCGCTCATCGCTTACGTTCACCATAATCATGGTCCATCGGATATCGATATGCAATTTCTCCTCGGGAATCCCCATAAAGGCGGCCACCCGCTTCATGTTGCGCTCGATACGGTTCGTATCGGCGGCACTTTCCATCAACAATTTTCCCGTACGGAGCAAAAGATCCAATTTGCGCCGTAATAACAATACTTCCTTGTCTGTCATCATCTTCTTTTTGTTCTTATATATGTGTTCTCTATACCCTAACCCACGAGGATATGAATCTTAAATGAATGGCAGGTCTTCTGACTGACTCCCATTCTAATGCCTTCCCGGCTTACTAGGCCAGTGGCGAAAGTAGTATTAGAATGTTAAAGGAGTTTCACAGCAGCGGGACTGTACCGGATTCTCACCGGATTCCCTTTTAATCCGTATGCCCGAACGAGCGTACGGAACCAATTCGTATGCAAAGGTATGAAATCATGCTAATATCCGTCTCGCTTCAGTAAGAATAATTATCCGGATACTTATATATTCTTTGTTGAATGCGCTTCTATTCTATAAATCACGACGTGGTCTGTACAAATCACGCCGTGGATTTTATAAACCACGCCGTGGTTTGTACAGACCACGTTGAAAATTGAGGAATAGATGCTGATGTAATTCTCTTTATATATAAGAGAACGGATGTTTATTTCTTGTTCCGTACAAGATTTTATGCATGTGTGTGCCTTAAAAGCCTTAAATAAAAGGATCGTACTTGTATTTTACGATTTCCTTTTTATTTAAAGAAGCTTGTACGTCAATTAACCGTTGGTTGCTGCTTCCCCGGAATAAAAGGCTCTCATCCCGAAGGGTTTGTTTGTAGCGCCCATCTACCAATACGTCGATATAGGATAATAAGGCGGCTTGTGCCGGGTTCTTTATCAGGTCCTCGAATTTATATCCCGTGTAGCACCAGATCGTCTTTTGGCTTTTTTCCTTGATCGCCTTGGCTACCTCGGTGAAGCCTTCCGGTTGGAACATGGGATCTCCTCCACTGAAGGTGACGTTGGCGAACTCGTCAGCCAGCACTTTCTCCACGATCTCTTCCGTTCTTACTTTCTTCCCTTTATGGATATCCCATGATTCGGGGTTGTGGCAACCCGGGCATTTGTTCGGGCAACCCGCCGCATAGATGGCGGTCCGGAATCCCGGACCGTCTACGGTGGTATCTTCGATGATATCTATGATAGACAACATGGTAATTGACAATTGAAAATTGAAAATTAGTTGTGGGTGACACGGTCGTTCAGCTCGGATAGCTTGGCGTTGTTCCAACGGTCGGTGGTTCCTACCAAGTAACCGGTGATGCGTTGAAGTTTGTCCAAGTGTTTGCTGCCGCATTTCGGGCAGGCTTCCAGATTCGGGGTGGAGTTCTCGTAGCCACAATCCAGACAACGGTTACGATTATGGTTTACGGAACCGTATCCGATATTGTATTTATCCATCATATCCACGACACGCATGATCGCTTCGGGGTTATGGGTAGCGTCGCCATCCATCTCTACGTAAAAGATATGGCCGCCACGAGTCAAATCATGATAAGGAGCTTCCACTTCGGCTTTATGACGGGCACTGCACTTATAATATACCGGGACGTGATTAGAGTTCGTATAATAATCCCGATCCGTGATACCCGGAAGCGATCCGAACTTCTTACGATCTTTTCCCGTGAACTTGCCGGACAAACCTTCTGCCGGAGTTGCCAGTACGCTATAATTGTGTTGGTATTGCTCCGAGAATTGGTTGGCGCGATCCCGGATATACGTAACGATCCTTATGCCTAAGGCCTGCGAATCTTCATCTTCGCCATGATGCTTCCCGGTAAGGGCTACCAAGCATTCGGCCAGTCCGATAAAGCCGATGCCCAAGGTGCCTTGGTTGATAACGGAGGCAATCGAATCGTTAGGCTTCAATTTTTCCGAGCCTAACCACAAGGAAGACATCAACAACGGGAATTGCTTCGCGTAAGCGGTTTTCTGGAACTCCATACGCTCATGCAACTGACGAGCCGTAAGTTCCAGCATATGATCCAGTTTAGCGAAAAATAGGGCGATACGCTCTTCCTTGTTCTCCACTTGCATGCACTCGATAGCCAATCGTACGATATTGATCGTCGAGAAGGAGAGATTACCTCGTCCGATAGAAGTCTTCGGTCCGAAACGATTCTCGAATACACGAGTACGGCATCCCATGGTCGCTACCTCGTGGATATAGCGCTGAGGATCGTCCGCATTCCAATCTTCGCTTTGGTTGAAGGTTGCGTCGAGATTCAAGAAGTTCGGGAAGAAACGACGGGCGGTGACCTTGCAGGCCAATTGGTAAAGATCGTAGTTACGGTCTTCCGGCAGATAGCTTACGCCTCGTTTCTTTTTCCATATCTGGATCGGGAAGATAGCGGTCTCGCCGTTACCTACGCCTCTGTAAGTGCTTTTTAATAACTCCCGGATGATGCAACGACCTTCCGCCGAGGTATCGGTTCCATAATTGATGGAGCTGAATACCACTTGGTTGCCTCCACGGGAATGGATCGTGTTCATATTATGGATAAAAGCCTCCATCGATTGGTGTACACGGCTTACCGTGCGGTTGATGGCATGTTGTATGACGCGTCTATCACCGCTTAATCCATCCAAGGTCTGTGTCTGGTAATCGTCGATAGGCTTATTATATAAGTGGGAGAAATCCTGTCCGTATAAATCCTCTAAGGTCTTTACTTCCTCGATAAAGCTATTACGTACGTAAGGAGCTAGGTAGAAGTCGAACGCCGGTATCGCCTGTCCGCCATGCATCTCGTTTTGGGCGGTCTCTAGAGAGATACAGCCAAGGATGCTTGCGGTTTCGATTCGTTTAGCCGGACGTGATTCGCCATGACCGGCGGAGAACCCGTATTTCAAGATGCGATCCAACGGGTGTTGTACGCAGGTCAAGCTTTTAGTCGGATAATAATCTTTATCATGAATATGGAGGTAGTTGTTAGATACGGCTTCCTTGACCTCTTCGCTCAATAAATAGTCATCTACAAACGGCTTGGTGGTCTCGCTGGAGAATTTCATCATCATGCCGGCGGGTGTATCGGCGTTCATATTCGCGTTCTCACGGGTGATGTCGTTGGATTTGATATTGATAATCTCCAAGAACATATCCCGTGTTTTCGCCTTGCGGGCTACGCTTCGCTGATTTCGGTAAGCGATATATTTCTGCGCTACGTCCTTCCGGCTACTGGCCATCAATTCCAGTTCCACGGCATCTTGAATCGCCTCTACGGTCATTTGAGGTTCTCCCTTGAATGAGATATGATCTGTGATCTGGCGAATCAGTTGCATATCTTCTCCCTTGTCTGTATGCAACATGGCTTTACGGATAGCGGTTACTATCTTCTCCTCGTTGAAGCCAACGATACGCCCGTCCCGTTTAACAACTGTCTGTATCATGATGTCGATTAATTTGTGATTGATTATGCGTGCAAAGGTATCTTATTACTCCATATGATTTTCTTTTTGGAAAACTTTTTGCTGATTAAATTATGTTAAGGTGTTAATTTGTAGTGCGTTGTAAAAAGTTTTGGAAAACTTTGCGTCTTGTATGATTGCTTTTGTTTTCCTTTTTGGCGATGTGGTGTGTTATAAGCTTCTCTTTGTAAAGCTTTTAAAGAACATAAGCCGGGATATATTTTTGTTTATATAAAATAATTCATACTTTTGCCCCCGTTTTGGTGATGACGTAAAACCATCCGGTTTCGTCATAAAGAGGGAATCCGGTGTGAATCCGGAGCAGTGCCCGCTACTGTAAGCTTTTGTAAAGTAGAAAACATTTCTCATACCACTGTCTGTAAAAGACGGGAAGGTCGTTTTCTACGAGGTAAGTCAGGAAACCTGCCAAGCGTTTTTATTGCTGTTTTTCTCGGGGTCAGGAAAGCGGAAATATACATAATAACAAATCGTTTATGAAAAGAAAGTGTTTGTGCGCGGCTTTAGCTGTAAGTTGTGCGATAAACGTATCATTTGCGCAGGTACGTTTACAGGGTAAGGTCGTGGATGAAAGTAATGAACCAATTCCGGGCGCGAATATCCGCGTGTCGGAATCCTTGAATGGTACAACCACGGATGCCAGCGGAAAATTTGAGCTGAACCTTCCGGATGGTAGACATCGTATTCGTGTGACTTACCTTGGCTATGAGCAAGGCGTGTATCAAACGGATCACTCGGAAAAAGATGTCGTTATTAAGCTGAAAGAAAAGTATGTGAATATCGATCAAGTGGTGGTAACCGGTACCGGTTCGCATCGCCGCATGAGTAATTCCCCTATTCCCGTGAAAGTGCTTACGGGAAAAGACTTGAAAGAGGCGAGCGTAACCAATTTCCAAGATGCGATGACCAAGCTGAATCCGAGTATCGTATTTATGGAAAACGGACAGGGGGCTACGATGAATATGAACGGATTGACAGAGAAATACGTGGTTATCTTGGAAAACGGTAAGCGTTTGGCCGGCGATGATACCTATTCCCGTATCGATATGTCTAACGTAAAACGGGTAGAGATCTTGAACGGGGCCGCTTCCGCTTTGTATGGTAGCGACGCGATCGCCGGCGTTATCAATATCATCACGGATGATTCCCGCAATAAGGTGAACGTGACGAGCAATAGCCGTTATGGTAGCAAGAACCAATTCTTGCAGTCGGTCAACGCGGACGTGAATGTAGGGAAGTTCGGTTCATATACTTCTTATCAATATCAACGGGCCGATGGTTGGCAATTAAATCCCTATACGGAGAGTAAAGGCGAGTTGGTTCCTACCAATAAGCAAGCTTCCGAGGGATTTCACCGGAACGTGATCAACCAACGTTTCACATACGACGCTACGGATCGTTTGTCTTTTTATGTGCGTGGCACTTTCTTCGGACGTTCCAGCGATCGTCCGATGCCGATGGATAAAGTGAATACGACCAACTATGATATGAGAAAAGAGACGTTCACTTATGGGGCGGGCGCTCAATACATGATTAATAAGAACTCTTATTTGAACGCTGATTATCTGTCGGACAATCATAGTACGTATAAGGATTTCTTTGATGGAAAGAAAAGCGGAGAGAGTGATATGACGAAACGGATTCATTACCATAACTTGAATGTCAAGGGAATCTTTCGTTTGGGCAAATATAATAAGCTTTCGGCTGGTGCGGAGTTCATTAAAGAGTTACTGAGCAGTGAGACGGATAACATAACGGGTAAAAGTATGTACACGACTGCGCTTTATGCTCAAGACGAGATCAATATCAATGAGCATTTCCAAGCGTACGCGGGTTTGCGCTATATTTACCATGAGAATTTTAAGAGTTATGCGACTCCTAACGTGGCTTTGCTGTATAAGGTAGGCGGTTTTAATTTCCGCGGATCGTATGCGGCTGGTTTCCGTACACCTGAATTGAAAGAGCTGTATACGGAATCGGAGAAGAAAGCGTCCGGAGCGACTCGCCTTACGATCGGTAATCCGGATCTGGACCCGGAGAAGAGCGACAACTTTACGTTGAGCGCTGAATATACGATGCGGTATTTCTCTTTGTCCGTATCCGCTTTTATGAATAACGTGCGTAGCATGATTAACTATAAGATGTTGGATACGGCGGAACGGGATGCTTATAACACCGCCCATGGTACGGACTATGATGAGATACAGATGCGTGCGAATATCGATAAAGCGAAGATCAAAGGTATTAACGTAACCTTCAATAGTTATCTGGGAGCGGGCTTTACCTTGAATGGTGGCTATAGTTTCATGGATGGAAAGAACGTATACGAGGATGAACCTTTGGATAAGACCGTTAAGCATAGTGGTACGGTAGCGGCTATGTGGTCTCATACTTGGAATAAGTATAAGCTGAACGTGAATTTTAACGGACGTATCCAAGGGGAACGTTATTCTACTTCTTATGGATACGCACCGAAATATTCCTTGTGGAATCTCAATACGAGCCATACGTTTAGAGCCGGCGATTTCTTGTTGGAACCGGGAGTAGGTATCGAGAACCTTTTTGATTATGTAGACGATCGCCCCTTTAATTACAATTACGCTACATTGACCCCGGGCCGTACCTATTACGTCAGCCTTCTGGTCCGTTTCAAGCAGTAAACTGTCACATGTCAACTATTAACTAATATAATAATGTATAGGGGATTTTTACGATCCATGTTTGTTTGTTCACTCCTGCTTGGGCTCGCCTGTTCATTATGGGCGAAACCCGGGCGGGAGTTTTACGCTTCCGATATCCGGGAGAGCATGGAAAAGGGAGATAAGTTAGCGATCTTGATGGTACATTTCGGGAGTGCTTACCCGGAAGCTCGTACCCAAGTACTCGATGTGATGAACAAGCGTGTCAAGGAGGCTTTCCCAGACGTGGAAGTCCGGCAGGCTTATAGCGCCCGTAGCGTAGTGAGTCGGTTGAGGGCGCAAGGTGTTTGGGTTCAGTTGCCGGCGGACGCCTTGGTGGAGTTGCGTGATCAAGGGTTTACCCATGTGATAATCCAACCGACTATCATTATAGAGGGTGTGGAGATGGAAGCGATCCGCAAAGAGGCGGAACAGCGAAAAGGTTTGTTTAAGGATTTGCGTGTAGGTAATCCCTTGTTATATGATGATACCGATTATGAGGCGGTGATGAAAGCGGTTTCCTCACCTTCTGGAGTGACTAAAAATGGGGCTAAGTTATTGGTGGCGCACGGAACTTATCATGCCAGTAACTCGGCTTATGCGAAATTGGGGTATATGTTCCAGACCAAAGGAATGAAAGATTATTATACCGGAACCCGTGAGGGTTTCCCTACGATCGAGGATGTAGGTGAGCAAATGCGCCAAGCCGGTCATAAGCGTGTGCAGTTGATTCCTTTTATGTTCGTACTGATTCGAGGTACGGAAAATACGGTCGCTGATTTCTGGCAGAAGGGGTTACGCCAACAGGGTTTCGATGTGGATATTTATTTAAAGCCTCTAGGTGAGAATCCGGCGATCCGGTCTTTATTTATCGATCACATCCGTTTCGCCATGAAATATAAACGGGCGACGATTTTTGATCGAAAGAAATTATATACACACTGAACAATTGAGAATTGAGAATTGAAAATTAGTGAGTACTTACTGAACCAATTTTCAATTCTCAATTCTCAATTATTTACTGGTAGTCTTCTCCGGTTTCCCAAGCCTCCGCATCATTATATAATGTTTTTAGATGGTTCACCCAGATCTGACGAACAGCGTCGTAATCGCCTAAGCCTATGATCTTACAGTTCTCTAAACTTCCGTTATGGCTTTCTTTCGTGTCAAGCTTGAAGCCCATCTTCAAAAGTTTTAGTCTCCAGCAAGCGTCGGCGTTAGGAGCGGCAGCGCTGAAATCATCACCCTCCTCGATACCCCAAAGGTCATTATGCGCATGGTCTCCGGCAATAGACATGAACGGAGCTAAGGAGATCGTGATCTCTTCCGGTTTTAAGTTATGATCCTCGCAGTATTTGGTAAGTTTGGAATAGACACATTCCTCATTAGGTTCGCCTTCTTCCGGCCAGAACAACATATCTCCGTAATCAACGGTACCTACGAATACATTTTTGTTAGCGGCCAAGGCTTGCATAGCCTCTTCTGTTTCCGTGTATTTCGTATTTGCGTTATAGTTTTTATCCGGGTTACCATGTCCCATTAATAAAAGGATGTTCTTGTTATCAGCCAATTTATCACTGTAGTGGCTGTATAGGACTTTCGCTACGGCTTCCACATCATCCTCGTCGTATACCAAACAAGGGCTTTTTACGACTTGAACACTCGGGAAAGACTCGATCATGAATTTCTTCTTCACGTCCGTATTCATCAAGCTTAGGTATTCCTCACCCGGGATGATGTGTAAGGACTGTACCGCTACCTTCTTGTAACCGGCATTTCCTAGAGCTTGTAACCAAAGGTCCGGTTGATAACGTGCGATACCGGTCTCTGCCTCTACACGATTCACGCAAGTACGGGAGGTAAATGACAAATAGATGTCCGCGTCGGGAAATGCGTTCTGGAAATCGGCCAATGTTGCGTCGTAAGTCTTGATAGACTCTTTGAATGTGCTACCGAATGTACACAACAAGATCGCCGTGTCATGTTTCTTACTTGCCTTTACGACTTCTTCCGCCGGGTTTGCGGTATTGTCGTCGTCTCCATCATCACAGGAGGTAAAAACTGCGCTTGAGGCAAATAGACTCGCCGCAAGCAAAAGGTACTTAAATTTGTTCATCGCATTTAACTTTTAAGATTGTTTATAGTTTATGTTTATTCTGAAATTTCACGATAAAGGAGGCGTACCAAGTCCGTCCGGGAGACGTAGTTCCACGATGGCGTCCGAACGGGGTACGATCCACATAATCGAAGATATTATCGATACCGACATTGATATCTAGGTTCCATTTTTTCTTTTTCAATACGTTATGACGGGTATTCAATCGCCATAGCTGATAACTTTTTCCATCACCGTCCGTGATATAAAAGCGGGTGGATTGGTATCGGTCGAACAAGGTGACATCCAATTTATACTTTTTCCACGCATGGTTCCATGCTAGTTTCCAATTGGCATTATGGAATGAGGTTCCGTTGATCGGGGTGTAGAGCATATAATTCGGGTCGGCTGGATCATCCGTATATTGCGCTTTGGCATCCGTATAGCTATAGCCTCCACCAATAGCCAAGGAAGATAGGATTTGATAGGTGAGCGATATATCTCCCCCGAAAGAGCGGGCTTTGGATAAGTTCTTGTGTTGCATGCTGGCCTCGATCTCATCCAATCGGTCTTCGGCGCTTGTCGGGATCTCGGTCAAGGCGATCATGTTCTTGATACGGTTGTAGAATCCTGTTACCGTGATCTGCAGGTTCGACGCATGATATTCTACGCTCGCCGAATAATAATTGGACTTTTGCGGTTTTAAATCCTTATTACCATAATAATGTTTCCACGGGCCGCCGCCGATCTGCGTGATATAATCATCGTGCAACTCCTTTAAGGTAGGAGCCTTAAATCCATTTGAGTATGTGGCTCGGATATTGAAGTCGCCTAGTTTGTACATGGCGGAGACTTTAGGGGTAAACGTAGCCCCGAACTCTTGGTGCACGACGAAGCGCCCACCTACCGTCACATTCAACCGATCCGTCGGATTCCATTCGTCTTGTACATAAGCGGAAGCCGTAAATACGGAGGCTTTCCCGTTCTCGATACGCCGGGGAGATTTCAAATGATCGTATTGATATTCGAGTCCGGCGCTTAGGATATTGTTTTCCCCGAGGTGGAATACGCTTTTGGCTTGTCCTAGGAAACGTTGTTGAGAGGTTTCCAGAATATGTTCCCCCGGATAACGGGTAATACGTAAACCCGTCTCCGGATCGAAGAAGTTCGTGACATCTTTATGATGGTAATTATAGAAATAGCTATAGTTACCATACGTTAGATCTACCGAAAGGAAGTTCTGCCCTCCCAATGCGTATTTAGCTCCTCCGGCTACATCGAAGTTCCGGTAGAATTGATCATAGGTATAATACTTGAATGCGCCGTGCGGACGATAATTCCATTTCTGGTAAAAAGAGCCATCGGCCGAAAGGCTCAGCCGGTCGTTCACTTTGTAGGTTAAGTTCTCCCTTAACGTAAAGTTCGTGGATCGGTTTACGGTTCGTGTCACGGTTCCATCCATTACCTCGTGATGGTCCCATTCTTGGGTCGTATTTCGCCAGCCGTCCGTATGGGTCGTACTAAGTGAGGTGGTGGAATTCACTCTCTTATGCCCAAAGCCGATTTGTACGCTTTCCAATATATCTCCATATGATCCGACACGAGTCGTATTCGATAGGCTCACTTTATCCCGGTTCTTTTTCGTGATAATATTGATGACACCGGCGATAGCGTCCGAGCCATACAGGGAAGAGGCGGCACCTTTTACGATCTCGATACGTTCGATATTGGCGGGGTTGATAATACTCAAGTCGTTTTGTCCGCCGGTATCTCCGTTGATCCGTTTACCATTGATAAGGATCAAGATGTAATCGTTGCCTAATCCGTTCATCTGGATGCCACTACCCATGTCGCTCGGATTGAAGGTGATGGAAGCGTTCAGCCCTTCCAGAATATCTTGCATACTACGTCCTTGGTAACTGTCAAGGGCTTTGCCGGTGATTACCTCTGTTTGCACAGGGGCGTCTTTCAGATAGTGTTCGGTACCCGTACCGGTGACCACGACCTCGTTCAATAGCACGGAAAGTTCCTTCGGATCTTTCAATATGCTTTGGGCGCATACGGATTGTACGCATGCCACCAGAATAGCGAATGCTAAAAGCCTCATATAGTGTTTTATTTGTACACGAAATAAAACAACAAGCCTCTATCTGGTTATGTCTCAAAAAATAAATTGAATCGTTTTTTGTATGACACATACTTCTATCCTGGAAGCTTGATGTTATTGTAAGACTTTAGCAGGTATTCTGGCTCTCCTCTGGTTAGAAACCTTCCCATTCCGACTTAGGAACAGTGGCTTTTGAACTTCTAACCAACTTAATGAGGATTACAGCTGCAGGAACAGCTCCGGATTCACACCGGATTCCCTCTCACCAAACTATGTGATAGCTTGATTACTAAAATCGTGGGCAAAGGTAGGTCTTTTTAATTAAATAATACAGACATTGAGAAAATATTTCCATTTTCTTATTTACTTCATGCCTCTCGCTTTATAGATACGCTCCTTAGCCTCATTGATCTTTTGGAGTTTCTCATTGACGGCCTTGCGGATATCTTCACCAAGGTTGGCTACTTTGTCCGGATGATGTTTGATAGCCATGCGGCGGTAAGCGGCACGCACCTCATCGTCCGTAGCCGTGGGTTCTATCTCTAATACTTTATAGGCGTTATCTAGGGAGTTTTCCTGAAGATTTAACATGGATTCAACTTCCTTTTCAGACATTCCCATCGCTATGGCTACCTCTTTTAAAGCGTTGATCTCGGTGGCGCAAACATTACCGTCGCTCTTAGCGATCTCGGCGAGGAACGCCAGCAGTTGCAGCCGCTCCTCATAACTTAGGTTGTATGCGATCTGGGTTCCGCATTCCCGGATGGTATTCTTGAATCCTATGCTATTCTCTTGCTCCATGCGTTTGGCTTGGTCGAAAAGCTTTAGCAATATCTCTTCACCTTGGCCTACGGCGATCTCGCCGAAGTTCCTTCGGAGGAATTGACGGACATATTCCATCTCGCTGTGCATGATTTTCCCATCGGCACGGATGATATAGGAGGCCATTACCAACATGGAGAAAAGGAAACTGTTACGCTCCCCGGCGTATGGGTCTCTTCGTGTATATTGATCATCGTAATTGGTTCTGCCACCGAAGGGCTGTCCCGTCATGTTTGCCTCTTCCTCAAAGAAAGAGCCTAATATAATACCGGCTAAAGCGCCCAGTGGTCCGAATGCCATAAACCCCAAGACACCGCCTATCCATTTTCCGATACCCATATTCTTCTTTGTTTTATTTGTCGTTAATCAATGGTGCGATATTCGCTATTCTCTAAACGCATCTCCGGCTGTTGCAATTTCTGGTATTCATCATTGTTCAATTTTGATACCGCAAATTCGCTCTATTTCAAAAATATATTCTTTGGGTGTTGTGAACAATACAGCTTCCATTCCAATCGCCTTTGCACCCAACACATTCACCATTCTGTCATCCGTAAACAAACATTCCGACGGTTTAAGGCCATATTTGTCACGAAGGCGAAGATAAATTTCCTTTTCTGGCTTGATGAAGTGTTCCTCACATGATATTACCATACCGTCAAGTAACCGGAATATGTCGAATTTCTCCATGACCCGGTAGATTGTGTCGCTCCAGTTCGTCAACCCATATAGTTTGAATCCAGATTGCTTTAACTTTTTTAGAAGTACACGCATACCTTCAATCTCTCCTGTTATCTCTTCTAGATAATTATCTTTGAAAAACGTGAAGGCATCACTATATTCAGGATACCTTTTTATCGCTCCGTCAATCATTTTATCAAACGGGATTATTCCACGGTCGCACATGTTTATAAATTTCGGATCTGATAGAATTTTGTGAAAACCGATTAGTGACACTTCATCATCCCCGAAATGTCGTTCAAGCAAGGGTTGCAAATCGTGATTTACGAGGACCTTGCCAAAATCAAAAATGAGGTTTTTAATCATTATCTTCGATATTTTTAATTACACGGCAAGGATTGCCGACAGCTATGGAATTGGCAGGAATATCTTTCACGACAACACTGCCTGCTCCGATGACAGAGTTTTTACCGATGGTCACACCCGGAAGGATTGTAGAGCCGCCTCCTATCCATACACCATCTTCTATAAGGACAGGTCGGGCAATTGTGTCGCAGATGGACGCTCCGGGATGTGTCCTTTCCGGCATCCTTTCCGCAAGGTGAACGGAATGAGTTGCGGTATATATTTTCACATCGGGGGCTATCATCACGTTGTTACCGATAATGATATTGTTATTATCGAGGAACGTACAGTTCATGTTCACGATCACCTTGTTCCCGAAATAGATGTTTTTCCCATACTCGCATCGGAAGTCTATGTCGATGTAAACATCCTTGCCGATACTTCCGAACATCTGCCGATAGATGCGCTGCTTTGCCTCATTGTCGGCATAATCCGTTTCTCTGAGTTGGTGTAGTAGCCTTTTGTTACGGACAGTCATTTCCGTTATTTCGGGCGATGAGCCGTCGAAAGGCTCCTCATCCATACATTTTTGATATTCAGTTTTCATGTGTTCAATTCATCTCATTGTAGAGTCTTACTCTTTGTTTGAGCCAATTATTACGACAAGGTAACGCAAGCAAGAATAGGCAACTTCAAATTGATATGCCTTCAAGCATACGTAAAGTTAATGAAAATCGCTGAGAACACGAACAAACGAAATGTATAAAAACTGTACTTACCTATTGACTCTACAAAAAGTAAGGCTTTTTCATTTAACATCTCATTTAAGTGGAGCTTCTTGTAAATTTTAGCATGCGCTATTGTTTTTGGTGGAAGGATTCCGGAAAACACGTACGACCTTTCCGGAAAACATGTACGACTTTTTTCAAAAACATGTACGTGTTTTCGTAGAAAGATTATCCTGTTTTTTTAATGTTGATTTTTAATGCTTTATGCATAAGCTTCTCTTGTGAGCTTATTGTACGGAATTTTACTTGGGATCCGTGTATTCCGTATATTCCGGCCTGGCTGAAGCGGATGGTTAAATAAAAAATACTATCTTTGCCCCCGAATCGGTTCCGCATATACCATTCGGGTATGTGGATTAAAAGGGAATCGGGTGTAAATCCCGGACAGTCCCGCTGCTGTGAAGCTCCGAAGAACATCTTGAAACAACACTATCGCCACTGGTTCTAGCGACCGGGAAGGCCTCAAGATGGGAGTCAGTCAGAAGACCTGCCATTCATTAAAGGCTGTTTTTGCTCGAGGGATTAGGAAAGCAGTACGAAAAGAATAAGAATCAATAGTTAATGATTTATGGAGAATTTATGTCCTCGTGGCGACATGATCCGTAAAGTGCTTGTTGCGAACCGAGGTGAGATCGCTATCCGTGTGATGCGCTCATGTAAGGAGATGGGGATTCGCACCGTTGCCGTATATTCGGAGGCCGATCGTGCCGCTCGACATGTAATGTATGCGGATGAGGCAGTCTTGATAGGTCCGGCGGCTTCCAAGGAAAGTTATTTGAATATAGATAACCTGATCACCGCGGCGAAACGGCATCATGCCGATGCGATACATCCCGGTTATGGTTTTTTGTCGGAGAATGCGGACTTCGCACGCCGTTGTAAGCAGGAAGGATTGATATTTATCGGCCCGTCAGCGGAGACGATGGAAGCGATGGGAGATAAGCTCGCCGCACGCAAACGCATGATCGCCGCAGAGGTTCCTGTGGTTCCCGGTACGGAGCAACCGTTGCAAAGTGCGGAAGAAGCGCTTCGGGTTTGCGAAGAAATTGGTTTCCCTGTTATGCTGAAAGCTTCTATGGGAGGTGGAGGAAAAGGGATGCGCCTGATACATGAGAAGGGCGAGGTTGTCGAGGCTTATCATACGGCTCGTTCAGAATCGTTGTCCTCATTTGGTGATGATACGGTATATATAGAGAAATTCGTAGAGGAGCCGCATCATATAGAATTCCAGATATTGGGAGATAACCATGGTAATGTCATTCATCTATTTGACCGGGAATGTTCGGTTCAACGTCGTAACCAGAAAATAGTAGAGGAAAGCCCGTCTCCATACCTAACAGCGGACTTACGTAAAGAAATGGGGGAAAAGGCTGTGGCTGCAGCTAAAGCGGTTCATTATTCCGGAGCGGGAACGATAGAGTTCCTTGTAGATAAGGACCGCCATTTTTATTTTTTGGAAATGAATACCCGGCTACAAGTAGAGCATCCTATCACGGAAGAAGTGGTAGGGGTGGATTTGGTGAAGGAACAAATCCGTATCGCCAATAATGAGGTTTTGCATCTTCGTCAAGAAGATCTTTTCCAACGAGGACATGCCATCGAGTGCCGGATCTGTGCGGAGGATACGGAAAATAATTTCATGCCTTCCCCGGGTATTATCCGGCAATTAACGGAACCGAATGGTATCGGGGTACGTATCGATAGCTATGTATATGAAGGGTATGAGATTCCGGTCTATTATAACCCTATGATCGGTAAATTAATCGTATGGGCAACGACACGTGCGTATGCGATCGAGCGTATGCGCCGGGTTCTATATGAATATAAAATCACGGGTTTAAAGACGAACCTCAGTTATTTGAAACGTATCATGCATAATCCTGATTTTGTGAAAGGGAAATATAACACATTATTTATCGCTAAGAATGCCCGGATGCTACAACGGTCTAACGGTAATAACGAGGAAATCGAGAATATCGCCATGATCGCCGCTTATATGGATTATTTGATGAATTTAGAGGAAAATACTTCTACCCAATTGGTGGATACACGTCCTATCAGCCGTTGGCGGGAGTTTGGTTTACAAAAAGGTGTCTTACGGATTTAACGGGTACTGGTTATGGAAATACATATCGGAAATCGTGTGGCCGACGTGACATTGGTCAGTAAAGAAGGGAATAAGGTCCGGCTTTCTATCGACGGGAAGCCGTATGATGTGGATATCGTGATGACGGAGAACGGCAGTTGTTCTGTCTTGCACGATGGGAACTCATTTAACGCAGAGATCATCTCCGGAGAAGATCATCGGAGTTATGACGTGAATATGTTCTACCGTTCCTATCATGTGGATATCGTAGATACCCAAAAGAAATATTTGCGTATGCGTAAAAGTGCGGAAGAGAAGCAAGATGACAAGATTGTCGCCCCGATGCCGGGTAAAGTCGTGAAAATACCTGTGCGGAAAGGAGATCGCATGGAAACGGGGGATACCGTGGTCGTACTTGAGGCGATGAAGATGCAGAGTAACTATAAGGTAAGCTCAGCATGCGTGGTAAAAGATATATTGGTATCCGAGGGAGATTCCGTTGATAACAATCAAGTGCTTATGACTTTAGACCTATTAAAAGATGATTCATATGAATAACGAGCAATTATATAAAGATTTTGAGGCTTTGGATAAAGAGGCCTCGTTGGGAGGAGGATTGAATCGCATTGAGAAACAACATGCTTGCGGGCGTATGACCGCCCGTGAACGAATCGAGATGCTATTGGATAAAGGGACTTTCAATGAGCTGGATAAATTCGTGGTGCATCGGTGTACAAACTTCGGGATGGATAAGAATAAGATTCCCGGTGATGGAATGGTAAGTGGTTATGGAAAGATCGATGGTCGTTTGGTATTTGTTTACGCTTATGATTTTACCGCATACGGTGGAACCTTGAGTGCCACGAATGCCGCTAAGATCGTGAAAGTGCAACAATTAGCCTTAAAGAACGGAGCGCCGATCATCGCCTTGAATGACTCGGGGGGTGCCCGGATTCAAGAAGGAGTGAATAGCTTGGCTGGTTATGCTTCTATCTTTTACCAAAATACGATGGCCTCGGGAGTCGTTCCCCAATTATCGGCTATTTTGGGGCCTTGTGCGGGGGGCGCTTGTTATTCCCCGGCTTTGACCGATTTTATTTTTATGGTCAAAGAGCAAAGTCATATGTTTATCACGGGACCGGATGTCGTAAAGGCGGTGACTCACGAGGTGATCGATAAGGAAGAGCTGGGCGGGGCGCAGGTACATAGTGGAAAAAGCGGGGTCGCACATTTTGTGTGTGATACGGAAGAGGAGACTTTGATGAGTATCCGGGAACTTCTGAGTTTCCTGCCTTCTAATAATATGGAAGACGCTCCAGTTATAGCTTGTGCTGACGATGTGCGTCGGGTAGAAGAGTCGTTGCAGCATGTGATTCCGGAAGATCCTAATGTCCCTTATGACATCAAGGATATTATAGAGCCGGTAGTGGATAATCATTACTTCTTCGAGGTTATGCCTCATTTCGCTCGCAATATTGTAGTGGGATTCGCTCGTTTGGGAGGCCGTACCGTAGGTATCGTAGGGAACCAACCTGCCTTTTTAGCGGGAGTCTTGGATATCGATGCTTCAGATAAGGCCGCACGTTTCATTCGCTTCTGCGATTGCTTCAATATTCCATTGATCACGTTGGAGGATGTGCCGGGCTTCTTGCCGGGCTGTACGCAAGAACATGCGGGAATTATACGCCACGGGGCAAAAATTGTCTACGCTTATGCGGAGGCCACGGTTCCCAAAATCACATTGATTACCCGGAAGGCTTATGGGGGAGCCTATATCGTAATGGCAAGTAAGCCTACCGGAGCCGATATAAACTTGGCATATCCGATGGCTGAGATTGCGGTGATGGGGGCTGAAGGTGCCGTGAATATATTATACCGGAAAGCCAACGATGAGGAGAAGAAACAAGCTATTCGTGAATACACCGAGAAATTCTCAAATCCTTACCGGGCAGCCGAGCAAGGATTTATAGATGAAGTCATACAACCTAGAGACACACGTTTTAAATTGATTCAGGCGTTGGAAATGGCGAAAAACAAGAGCCAGAGTAATCCGCCTAAAAAACATGGAAATATTCCCTTGTAGTAATTATTATTTAAGGAAAATCAAAGCCTCTTCCTGTCGGGAGGATAGCTTAGAGGTTAAAAGATCCCGGTTCAATTGTTTTGTCCCGGGATTTTTTTTATTTGGATAATAAAAGTAAACAAAAAAGCAAAAAGATATGATATATACGGAAAACATGCTATCTTTGTTCCCGAATCGGTTTCGCATATACCATTCGGGTATGTGGATTAAAAGGGAATCGGGTGTAAATCCCGGACAGTCCCGCTGCTGTGAAGCTCCGAAGAACATCTTGAAACAACACTATCGCCACTGGTTCTAGCGACCGGGAAGGCTTCGAGATGGGAGTCAGTCAGAAGACCTGCCATTCATTAAAGGCTGTTTTTGCTCGAGGGATTAGGAAAGCAGTACGAAAGGATAAGCAATATCTTAAAAGGAACAAGGACGTATGAAAAGGATATGTTCGCGCTGTCGTGCGACATTTGAATGGCCGGTAACCCTTTTGCCGGAAAGGGAAAGTTTGTCTAAATTATCAGCATAAGAAATAGAAAATATATTTAGTAAATGTTGTTAGAATGGATGCCAAATTAAACTGGGACACTAAATGTTCAATATGTGTATCTCTGCCGAAGTGATTCGCCAGAGGTACTTTTTTTGATAAAATTAATATGTACATGAATAGATATGGAATGGATTAATGAATTGTTATGGGGAGAAGGGGTAGGGCATTCTATCCTTTTGTTATCCGTTGTGATCGCTCTGGGGATTCAGCTTGGTAAACTGAAGTTATTCGGGATATCCTTGGGGATTACCATGGTCTTGTTTGTCGGGATCTTGCTCGGGCATTTTGGTTTTACGGCGAATCCGTCGGTAGTTCATTTTTTTAGAGAGTTTGGTTTGATCTTATTTGTTTATTCGGTAGGTATGCAAGTAGGCCCCGGATTTTTCTCTTCGTTCCGAAAGGGAGGAGTCACGTTGAATATGTTAGCCTGCGGTATCGTTTTCCTTGGGGTGATTACTGCCTTGATTATACATTATATTACAGGTATTCCTATACCGACAATGGTGGGTATCTTATCCGGGGCTGTGACGAATACGCCGGGATTGGGTGCCGCCCAACAGGCTTATTCGGATATGACGGGGATCTCGGATGAAACGATCGCTTTAGGATATGCGGTCGCCTATCCGTTAGGTGTGATCGGCATTATCTTGTCGATGATTTTTATTCGCTATGTTTTCCGTGTCTCTTTTGCGAAGGAGACGGAACAATTGGAAGAAGAGACGGATACGGAATCGGGAGGAGAGGCTGTACCTATCTCTTTGGTGGTGAAGAATCCGGCGATTTTTGGTCGTAGCGTAAGTGAGCTATCTAAATTGTTGGAACACCGTGAATTTGTTATTTCCCGTATTTTACGTAACGATACGAATCGGATAGAGATCGTGGTGGGGAACACGGTATTGAATGGGGATGATAAGATTTTTGTTATTACCGCAGAGCATGACGTGGAAGCGATAAAGACTTTTATCGGTCAAGAAATACAGATGGATCGTAAGCAATGGATTCCGGCGGAAAGCCAGTTTATCAGCCGGCGTATTTTGGTTACCCTGTCTGAAATCAACGGTAAGCAATTAGGAGCTTTGCAGTTACGCCGTTTACATGGAATTAACGTGACTCGGATCAATCGTGCGGGGCTGGAGTTGGTAGCTACTCCTAATCTGGTCTTGCAAATAGGCGACCGGGTGACAGTGGTCGGTAGTGAATTGGCGGTGGAGAAAGTTGCCGAGACGCTGGGTAATTCAATGAAACGCTTGAATGAACCTAATTTGGTGACTATTTTTGTTGGTATAGTTTTGGGTATTATCGTGGGAAGTCTTCCTATTAGTTTTCCGGGTATTCCTCAACCGGTGAAATTAGGATTAGCGGGAGGTCCGTTGATCGTTGCGATATTGATAAGCCGGTTCGGTTATCGTTATAAATTGGTTACTTATACCACGCAAAGTTCTAATTTACTATTGAGGGAATTAGGAATCACGTTGTTTCTCGCTTGCGTGGGATTGAGTGCGGGTGAAGGTTTTGTCGATACGATAGTCAATAAGGGTGGTGTGGCTTGGATCGGTTATGGTTTTATAATAACGTTATTGCCTCTACTGATTATCGGTTGTGTGGGAAGGTATTTTTATAAACTGAATTATTTTACGTTGATGGGATTGATCGCAGGAAGTACGACCGATCCTCCTGCGTTAGCCTATTCCAATATGACGGCAGGAAATGACGCACCAGCGGTTGGATATGCGACGGTTTATCCATTGACCATGTTTTTGCGTGTGTTGACCGCACAGTTAATGATATTATTCTTTTATACATAGAATAAATATTTTGTTGTTAGTAATGTTTAGAAAAGTGTAAACTCCCTAGCCTTCCGCCGAAGTGATTCGCCGGGGGCTTTTTTGTTGCTAATTAAAAAGTAAACATGTATCTTTGTAACCGATCAAGGTGTAGATATTATCGGTTCCGATAATCATCAGTAAAAGGGAATCCGGTGCGAGTCCGGAGCTGTACCCGTAGCTGTAAGTCCTTGAAGCCCCGGCGAATCTTGTTGCCACTGCCTATCGGATAGGTGGGAAGGTAGCCGACAGAGGGTGGACGAGCCAGAAAACCTGCCATGATTTTGTTATGCGACGTTTCGGGTGAAGACGTTGGTAAATCTAAATGTTGCTATGCGAGATTTATATCTTATAAGATGCCTATGCGTTTTTAGCGCATGGTTATTCTCTTTGGGTGTCGCTTACGGTCAACAGATCGATACGACGGCCTATCACGAGCTTTCCGGGGTGGAAGTGGTGGAGAAGGTACGTCCGTCGGTCACCCGTGAAGGTACGCCTTTGCAAATTATGGACCGGGCGGGAATCGATCGCTTGGGAGTACAAGACCTATCCGAGGCCGTGAAACGCTTCTCGGGAGTTACGGTACAGGATTATGGGGGGATCGGAGGATTGAAAACGGTCTCGGTACGTAGCTTGGGGGCGAAGCATACCGCCGTCAGTTACGATGGGGTGACGATTACGGACGCGCAAAGCGGGCAAGTCGATATCAGCCGTTTCTCGTTGGATAATGTGGAGATGGTTTCCTTGTCAATCGGGCAGTCGGATGACATTTTCCAAACGGCAAGGGTGTATGCTTCGGCAGGCGCCTTGAATATACAAACCGGAAAGCCCACGTTTAAAGACAAATCGTTTCATACTTATCTTAAGGTTAAGGGAGGTTCCTTCGGGCTTTTTAATCCTGTGCTGCATTATGATCAAAAATTAGGAAAGCGTTGGAGCGCATCCTTACATGGTGATTTCGTGCGTGCGGATGGACAATATCCCTATACATTAATTAATGGGGAATTGGAAACGAGAGAGAAGCGAAGAAATAGCGATATCCATTCTTTCCATTTGGAAGGTAATCTATTCGGCGATTTTGGAAGGGGAGGCGAACTTTCCTTTAAGGCGTACTATTTTGATTCGGAGCGGGGGCTTCCCGGTTCTGTTAATTTATATAACAAGAACACTTCTGAACGATTATGGGATAATAACTTTTTCGTGCAATCGGGGTATAAGAATGTTCTTAATGAGAAATTTACGCTACGGGCCATGGCTAAGTATAATTATGCTTTTACTCGTTATTTAGATATAAATGATAAATATGCTGCGGGCGAACAAGTCGATTTGAATACACAGAATGAGTATTATGGCTCTGTAGGTTTGCTGTATACTCCTATAAAGTATGTATCGGCGACGTTGACTACGGATTTAACTCGCTCTATGCTGGACAATAATTTTGTGAACGGCCCTAATCCAAAGCGAATGGCCTCTCAATCAGTACTAGCGGTGCAATATAAGAACAGTCGATTCACGGCTACCGCTAGTTTATTGGGAACATATATCACTGATAAAGTGGAGCAAGGGGAAAAAACGGATGATAAGAGGCGTTTATCCCCGGCTGTAAGTTTGTCTTGGCGGCCATTCTCGGAAAGTACTTTGCGGATACGTGCCTCTTACAAAGATATATTCCGGGTTCCTACATTTACGGACTTGTATTACCTCCGTATGGGAAATACAAATTTGAAACCGGAAGAAACTTCCCAATATAATGTAGGGGTAACATGGAGTTCTTCCTGTGGGGATTGGCTGCGGCATTTCAGTATTTCGGCGGATGGATATTATAATACGGTGAAAGATAAGATCGTGGCTTTACCTACCATGTATGTTTGGAAGATGATGAATATGGGCGAAGTGGATATTAAAGGGGTAGATGTAAATTTATCTACACAATTCCGATTGCCCTTACGAATGAGCTTGCTTTTGGCTTCCACTTATTCTTTTCAATACGCGGTTGATGTGACAGATCCGGAAGCTAAGAATTATAAGGATCAGATTCCTTATACACCTCGTCATTCTGGCACGGTTTCCGTAACCTTGGAAAATCCATGGGTAAATGTCTCTTATATACTGACTGCGGTTGGTGATCGTTATGCATTGCCGCAAAATATAGATCGGAACAGGATTGATTCTTATATAGAACAGAGTATTTCTATAAATCGAGATTTTCGTTTTCGATATTTCGGTTTGCGTTTGCAAGGTGAATTGTTAAATCTTGCGAACGTGAATTATGATGTTATTCAGTATTATCCCATGCCGGGCCGTTCTTGGCGTTTAAGTATTTGTTTATCCTATTAGTAAACTATAAAAGTAAAGTAATGAAAAAGAAGAATTTAGTTTGTGTCTCTGCCTTGTGTGCATTGATGTCTTTCTCGTTTGTCAGCTGTGATGATGACAATGAGCCTTCACTGAACATACCAAATGTATCTGTAACTAATGTCAGTTTTACGGATGAGAATCCGGAAGCTTTAAAAGTTAGCGGAACCTTAAATTGGACAGCTCCGTCTTCTGTTGACAATGTAACAAAGTACGTGATTTATGGTTCCTCTGATGGAACCGCTAAAGATATGAAAATTGCGGAGGTAGAAGTTGGAACACATTCATATGCTATTACGGATGTCGTAAATATAGGCTATTTATTAGTTATAGCCGCAAATGCGGAAGGTGAGTCTTCTGTTTATGCTTCCGTAAGAGTTATTGATTTTGTGAAGGATAGTTCTTTCATGGCTTTATATTTCTTGAATTCGGGCAATATGGGAAATAACAACTCTTCTTTATATATGTACGACATAGAAAAGGATGAGGTTGTCCCCGATTATTTCTTGGCTCAAAATGGCAGGGGGCTGGGAGATACGGCACAGGATATGATCGTGTATGGCGATAAGATGTATATCGCGGTATATGGAGAGTCTACGATAGAAGTGACAGATCTGAAGGCAAAATCCATTAAGCAAGTCAAGACAGAGGGGCAGCCCCGTTATATGGTATCAGAGGGTGGAAAAGTCTATATTAGCTATTATAATGGATATGTCGCTCGTTTGGATACCGCATCCTTGGAGGTTGAGGCGAAAGTAAAGGTCGGACGGAATCCGGAACAATTGGCGGTATCTTCTAATAAATTGTTTGTCTCAAACTCCGGAGGTATGGATTACAGTACCGAGGTTGGGTATGATAAAACGGTATCAGTGGTTGATCTGTCTACTTTTACAGAGATAAAGAAGTTGGATGTAGTATTGAATCCCACACGGATACAGGCGGATGAGCAAGGAAATGTATATGTGGTTTCTATGGGTAACTATGCGGATATACCCAATACGGTACAAAAGATAAATACGGAGACTTATGAGGTTACTTCCCTTACGAATTGTCCAAACGCAACGGAGATGGCCTATGAGGATGGCAAGCTATTTCTGTTCTATGCGCAATGGGGAATGTCTAGCCCTGCATTTTTAACATTTGATACAAAGAGCCAATCTGCGGGAACGAGCTTTATTACAGATGGAACCTCAATACAATCCCCTTATTCAATCAGTGCCGTGGGTGGAAATGTCTATGTCGCAGAGTCTGATTATAAGAATAATGGCGATATCTATTGTTTCGGAGGTGACGGTAAATTGTTCAAGAAGTTTGAGGCCGGTTTAAATCCCATGAAAGTAGTCCTCGCTCAAAAAGATAATATCTAATGCGATTACTGATTCTCTTAGGGTTCGCTTTCTGGATGGTGGCATGTACGCCATCCGGAAAGCAAACTTCTTCCAAGGAAGCTCTTTCCTCTGATAGTATTCAATATGCCCAAGGTTTCACGGTTCAGCGCTTTGATACCTATATAATGGTGGAAGTTCGTGATCCGTGGGATAGCACCCGTCTGCTTCAACGCTATTTATTGGTAGACCGGACAAAGTCGGTTCCCGGCGGATTACCCAAAGGGACGATCGTGAAGGTCCCGGTAAAAGATATTGTGATTTATACTTCTGTCCATGCGGCTATTATTGATCAACTGCACGAAACCGATAAGGTTATAGGCGTTTGTGAGCCTCGTTATATGGATACTCCTGCCATACAAGAGGGTATACAGGCCGGAAGAATCGCTGATTTAGGTGAGGCTACCTCTCCGAATATAGAGAAAATGATAGAGATCGGCGCGGAACTCGTGATAGCTTCCCCATTCCAGAACAGTAGTTATGGGCCTGTCGAGAAGATAGGGATACCCATTATCGAAGGAGCCGACTATATGGAGGCATTTCCTTTGGGGCGTACGGAGTGGATTCGCTTTTATGGTTTGCTATTCGGAAAGGAAGAGATGGCCGATTCTATATTTAAAGAAACAGAGCAAGCCTATTTGTCTCTAAAGGACTTAACCGCAAATATAGATAATCGTCCTACTGTTTTGTCGGAGAAAAAGTTCGGCTCTTCGTGGTATGTACCATCCGGAGATAGTTATATGGCTCATCTTATCGAGGACGCCGGAGCTGATTATATGTTTAAGGATTTACCGGGTGCCGGAAGTACCCCCTTAGCGTTTGAGACCGTGTTTGATAAAGCGATCCATGCGGATATTTGGCTTGTTAAATATAATCAGTCTTCTGAGATGACCTATAACGATTTACGCTCCGAATATACTCCTTACGAGAATTTCGACGCTTTTAAAAAAAAACGGATTTATACCTGTAATACAGGTGCAGTTCCTTATTACGAGGAATTCCCTATACATCCGGAATATTTATTGAAAGATTTAATCTGGATTTTCCATCCGGAGCTAGTATTCGGGTATTCTCCCCGTTATTTTAGAGAAATGCCCTGATTGTCTTAAAGGTTTCATATCTTTGTTGAAATGTCGTTTCTAGACAAATAAAGGTATTAGACTATGAAGATAAAAAAGGTATATGCTGATGCTTTAACTACATTAGCGAAGGGAACAGATGCCGGGATTTACAGGTTGAATCCCAAACGAGTTGAAATCGTGAGTTGTGAGCAGGATGTAAAACGTGTTCTTGCTGAATGTGAGAAGACTGGTAAATCTGTAACCTTTAAAGCTGGGGGGACCTCTTTATCCGGCCAGACTATTACAGATTCTGTATTGATGGAAATCAGTCCTGACTATGGAAAGGTTAAGATTTCAGGAGATGGGAGTTTGGCTAAATTCCCTTGTGGTATAACTGGAGAAGAGGCGAACCGCTGGTTGAAACCTTATGGCCGTAAGCTAGGGCCTAGCCCTGCCTCCATCAAATCCGCACGTATCGGCGGGATCGTAGCGAATAACTCGAGTGGTTCTAGCTATGGTATTATCCATAACTCCTATAATACGGTCCGGGATATGGAGATTATCTTTGCGGATGGAGCCTTTTTGGATACTTCTTCGTTAGCGAGTCGCAGGGATTTCATGCAAACGCATATAGGCTTATTGGAGAAGTTGATGAATTTCCGTTTGGAGATCTTGTTGAATCCAGACATGGAAGACCGGATTCTATCTAAATATGAGTTGAAGAATACATGCGGTTATGGAATGAACTCTTTCTTGGATTATACCGATCCATACGATATACTCATGCATTTAATGGTTGGCTCGGAAGGAACCTTAGGGTTTATTTCTTCGGTTACTTTCGAGACAGTCCCCGATGAGGCTTTAAAAGCTTCCGCCTTGATTTATTTCCCCTCTTTGATGGAGGCGTGCAGAGCCATAGCCCCGTTACGCCAATGCAAAGTGTCCGCCGCCGAGTTGATGGATAGAAACGCCTTACATGCGGTAGAGGATGAACCGGGGATGCCGGAGATATTACATTCTTTACCCGAGGATGCGGTAGCGTTGCTGATCGACACGTCTTCTAATTCGGAAGAAGAACTTCAAATCCAATTCCGGGATATAGAGGAGCGGCTAGCAGATATACAGACCTTATATCCGGTATCATTTACGACCGATCCGAAGCTTTACGCTACTTATTGGCGGGTACGAAACGGTTTATTTACTTCCGCTGCGGGAAGACGGCCACGGGGTACGGTATCTATTATTGAAGATATCGCTTTCCGGGAAGAGGTTTTAGGAGAGGCTTTGGAACAAGTGCGTGGGGTCTTGTCGGATTATGGATACGGAAATGCGGTGATGTGGGGACATTTATTGGATGGAAACGTTCATTTCACGATTTTTCCGGATATAAACGCACAGGAAGGTATCGATCATTACGCTTCTTTTATGCGTAGCCTTGTAGATGTGGTACTTTACTACGACGGTAGCTTGAAAGCGGAGCATGGCACGGGACGAAATATGGCTCCATTTGTTAAAGATGAATGGGGTGAGGAGATTTATGAGTTGATGTGGAAGATCAAAAGGCTCTTTGACCCGGAAAATATATTAAATCCGGGTGTCCTTTTAAATCGGGACCCGGATGTGTTTATAAAGAACTTAAAGCAAATACCGTTGGCGAATGAGCTGATCGATAAATGCATCGAGTGTGGTTTTTGTGAGATACAATGTCCGTCAAGGCATGTGACATTGACACCCCGGCAACGTATCGTGATCTATAGGGAATTATCGGCTTTGGCGGAACAGGGGGAAACAAACTCTAAGCGATATAAAGAACTCAAGAAAGCCTTTAACTATAAAGGTAACGCTACCTGCGCTACCGATGGCCTATGTGCTACGGCATGTCCGGTTGGCATTAATACCGGTTTATTGATCAAAGAGTTACGGTGGAAAGAGAATGGTGTCTTGGCGAATGCTATCGCTTCGGGCATCGCCGGGAATATGGGAACCGTAACGGGTATGCTTCGTCCTTTGCTTAAGCTGCCCCATGTGCTTTCAAAGCTGGTGGGGTATAACGCATTCGAGAGATTTGCCTCTTTCTTGTTTAGGGCTTCCGCTCATAAATTCCCGCTTTGGACTCGGCATACACCTTCTGGCGCGTCAAAGTTCAAGGAACTAACGGGTGTAGAGAATGGGATGGAAATGGTTTATTTCCCGTCTTGTATTACCCGTACGATGGGAGCTTCAGCTGATTATGAAGATGTGGATTTTGTAAGTGTAACGGAACAAATAATCGCTTTATTGACAAGAGCGGACTTTACGATTCGTTATCCTGAGAATCTAAGTAAGCTTTGTTGCGGCATGGCTTTTAGCAGTAAAGGGTTCCGGAAGCAAGCGGCGCAGAAGGCGGAGGAATTGAATGAGGCTCTTTTGCGGGCGAGCGATAACGGCCGCTTGCCTATTTTGTGTGACATGAGCCCTTGCTTGCTGCATATGAGGGAAACCTTGGATAAACGTTTACGATTATATGAACCTGTGGAGTTTATCTATGACTTTATGCGTGATCGTCTGAACTTTACTAAGTTGCCGGTTACGGTAGCGGTACACTCTACTTGTAGTACAACGAAGATGGGAGTACAAGACAAGCTGGTGGAACTGGCGGGCTTATGCGCGAACCGGGTGGTCTCTCCCGCTCAAGTTACTTGTTGCGGTTGGGCGGGCGATCGTGGTTTCTTCTATCCGGAACTAAACGCTTCCGGTCTTCATTACTTGAAACCGAATTTGCATGGGGCGACGGAAGGATATAGCAATAGCCGTACGTGCGAGATCGGTTTGACGATGAATAGTGGGATATCCTATAAATCGATCGTCTATTTAGTGGAAAAGGCTACTCGTTAAAAATCAAAAACCCCGGTTTCGTACAACTGAAACCCGGGGCTTTGTAGTTTGGCATTCGAAATTATAGGGAGTTTTATTTCATAGATTTTTTTTATTCATATTATGCGTAACCGTTAAGCATTCCGTTGAAATACATCGGTTTTAAAATATATACCTTTAAGATCCAAGCAAGCCATTGCTCTTTTGATGTATCGATCATCGAGAATGGGAATGAAATGTCTGGTTTCTTTTCGTAGTCAAACTCACAAAGCAACACATGACCGTAATCCGTGACGATCGGGCAAGCGGCATAACCGTTGTATTTCTCGGTCGGCTCTTTGCCTTCCATGAGCGCGATCAGGTTCTTGGCGGCGATAGGTACTTGCTTACGGATAGCGGCAGATGTTTTACTGGTCGGGATACCGGCTACATCACCCAGAGAAACGATGTTCTGGTATTTCTTATGTACCAAGGTCTCTTTATCGACCATTACCCATGCGTCCGCGGCCAATTTACCTTCTGTCCAACCTAATCCGGCATCACGAACGAAATCAGGAGCGGACATAGGCGGGGTGAAGTGTAAGAAATCGTAATCCTCTACGAACGGCGTTACGATCTTTTCTTCGCCTTTTGTCTCTATCTTCTCAAAATGTACTTGCTTCGCGGATGTGTCTACACCTTTTACACGTACATTCAAGTTAATAGGTATGTTACGTTCATTATATATTTCTAGCAAGCGAGGTGTGAAATACGGGATATCGTATAGTTCCTTCGATGCGGTAAAATAATTCAATTGCAGTTTGTCGCGTGTCCCTTGTTTCCTTGCGTAATGCTCGGATAATAAACAGATCTTTTTGGGGGCGCCGCCACATTTATGTTTTGTATAGGTATCGGTATAAATACCTTTGCCTCCTTTTTTCGCGAATTCTTGAAGAGCTTTCCATGTCTTTTGGGCTCCTTCGAAATCGTAAATAGAGTTTGCGTTTCCTTGTCCCAAGGTATCGTGGGTAATACCCTCTACTTTTTCCCAGTTACATTGTAATCCCGGGGTCAGTACTAAAAAGTCGTATGGAATCTTTCCGTTACTTTTGGTCGTTACTTGATTCCATACGGGATCAACCGCGGCGACCGAGTCCTTTATCCATTTTATACCGCTAGGCATACAATCCTCTTGCTTCTTCCAAACATCTTCCGGTTGGTACACACCTGAGGCGATCAGAGTGAATCCCGGTTGATAAAACTGACGATCGCTGGGGTCAATCAGGGTGATATCCGGTTCATCAAGCCAATGTTTTAATCGGGCAGCCATACTGATACCAGCGGCTCCTCCACCGATAATAACGATTTTACCTTTTGCGCTGCTTGAAAAAGCGTTTGCTTTTCCGGTATTAACTCCCGCGATCAGTCCTGTCGCCGCTAATAACTTAAAGAAATGTCGTCTGTCGACACCTTTCTTTTCTAGCGCATCTAATTGTTTCTCCAGTTCGTGTTTCATCATGTCGAAAGAATTTAAGATTTTATTCGCCGGCAAAGGAAACATAATAAATTACGGTAGCCATGAAAATGACTACTACACGACTTGCGCAAATGATTTTTTTATTGGATAAGACTACTACAAGACTTTCTCAATCTCTTTCTATGTGCGTTTAATATGCTGTTATGTAGAATATTATATATTAAGCATATTCTAGAAAATATTTTTAGTAGTTCATTAAGAAATCGACAAGATTCGTATCCCCATCAAGGGCTAATCGCTTTCTTAAGCGGTATCTTCTTAGCTCGATAGCTCGTACGGATACATTCATTAACGACGCGATTTCCTTCGTGGAAAGGTTCATGCGGAGTAAACAACAAATGCGCAAATCGCCTGCCGTTATATCTGCGTATTGCTGGCGTAAACGATCCATGAAATTCTGGTGGGCGCTATTAAAATAGGTCTCGAACTGCACCCAATCCGCTTGATCGTTCAAGGTAGATTCGATCAAGGAACGTAAACGGGTATATAACTTATTGGGATATCGGTCACCCAATGTCTCTTTCTGTTTATCCAGTTCTTCCAACAAAGCTTGGATTGCCTCGTTTCTTTTTACCAAAGCTGTTGTCTGGAGAGTAAGCTCATTGTTTTTGTTTTGCAACTCCGTTTCCAGCATCTCGCTTTTCATTTGTTGAAGCCTTTGCTGTTCGGCTTGTCGTTCAGCCTCCAACATTTCTTGTTCTTTTTTTCGCAAGTTCCTTAAATGATACCGAAGCCCTTCTTGAATGGCGAACCATATCAAAGCGACGTAGATCAAATAGGCCCATACGGTATTATACCAAGGAGGGCGCACCGTGATTTGCATCGTGATCTCGGGAAACGGACCCCGGGTTACATATTTACGTACCCTTAGCTCATAAGTTCCTTCCGGAAGTTGTAAGAAGGTAATTTTGCCGTCTTTCTGCCAAGAAGACCAATCGGCGGATACACCTTCCAGCTTATAACTGATTTGGTGATTAGGGGTGAATACCGTTGTCCCGATGTATAGCGAGAGTTCTTGGAAGTTATGGGGCATGTTGATTCTTTGAGTATCTGGATATAAATAATGTGTACCTTCTTGATCTTGATACTCGATGCGCATAAACCGTGGCATCGTCAATCCTCCTAGGCTTCCCTCTATTAATTGGCGGGTGTTGATTAATAGGGTTCCTTGCATGGCGGATACCAAATCAAGAGAATCATTCAAGGGGATGATCCGTTTGCCGTTGGTCACCAGATTCAGATCGTAATTATCGAATAGGATCCGGCATTTTAAAGTTCCTGTACCGTTTTCCCGATGGAAGAGTCCGGCCTCATTCTGGATCGTGAGCCAATACAAATTGTCTGGAACCGGGTAAATACTTTCTGCGTTGGCGAATACGCCCAATACATCTTTATTCTTAAATAAAGTGCTTACCGATAAATGATTGTCGGCCGTATCCGGATGGATATATGAACGTCCGATCTCACCGGATATCGGGGTAAACTTATCACCAAACATCAAGCTCCGGCTGAAGTAGCCGAGATTTGTCCGGATATAGAGGCGGTTATCCTCTTTTACAGCGTCTTCCAACTTTCCGATCTGGCTTCTTTTACCTAACATGGCGATGGGAGGATTGATATCTATTTGGGAGATACCATTATCCAAGGCGACCCAGATTAAGTTATTATCCTGTACGCAGATGGAACGTACGATATTATCTTGTAACTGATTATTGATGTTGAGATGTTGAAAGATCTCCCCTTCGTCGTTGGTGATATAAATGCCGGACGTAGATGTTCCCGTGAAATTGAGACCTCCGGCGCTAGCGAAAGAAGTAGGGTGCTTTTCCTCGATTTCTTTCGGGATCGTGTAGTTCGTCTCGGGGTTATCGAAACCGACGTGCGATGGGAGCGTATCGATCGGATGGTATTCCAGATTCCCGAGTTCGTCGTATAGCCAATAGCCTAACGATGATTTGCCTTGGGTATAGATAGAATCGTTCTGGAAAGATACTTTATAAATAGGGGTTTTATCCGGTAATGGATATGTGTTCCATGTATTCCCGTCAAAAGTAACCAGACCGGAATTATTAGCTACATATAAGATGCCATGATAGGAAACCGCTAAATCCCAATTCTGGCAACTAGCCTTATAATCGTCTACGGAATAATTTTGTACGAGGATAGAGGGAGCGACCACAGACGCACGCAAGGCGAAAACCGCCAGTATAGATAATAATATGATAAAAGGTAGCCGTCTGTACATGGTCTTTAAACTATAGAGACAAGGCATAAAGCCTTGTCTCTTTATATTACACACATGCAAATATAATCAAATTTTGATTACTTGTACTCCTGCCAGCTCTTAATCTGTATATCTTCTACGTTCATATTGCAGAAAGCGTCGATAAAGGCGCTAGCCAGACGGGCGTTCGTGATCAATGGAATGTTATGATCGATCGCCGCACGGCGGATCTTATAGCCATTGGTCAACTCACGTTTGCTATGATCTTTCGGGATATTTACTACCAATTCGAAAGCGTGATTGCTGAACATATCCATGATATTCAAATCACCTTCCTCATCCGGCCAGCAAACGGCGGTTGCCTTGATTCCGTTATCGTTCAGGAACTTGGCGGTTCCGTGCGTACCATAGATCGTGTAACCCTTGGCATCTAGCATGCGGCAAGGCTCCAATAGATCGACCTTACTCTTAGCTGCGCCGGAAGATACTAAAATGTTCTTCTTAGGAATACTGTTGCCTACGGCGATCATGGCGGAAAGCAAAGCCTCGTTGAAATCGTCGCCGATACAACCTACCTCGCCGGTGGAGCTCATGTCCACACCTAATACAGGGTCTGCCTTGTGCAAACGGGCGAATGAGAACTGGGAAGCCTTGATTCCGATCCAGTCGATATCGAATGCGCTCTTATCCGGTTTCGTATACGGAGCGTCCAGCATGATGCGGGTAGCCGTCTCGATAAAGTTGCGTTTCAATACTTTAGATACAAACGGGAAACTACGTGAGGCACGTAAGTTACATTCGATTACTTTCACGAAGTTATTCTTCGCCAAGAATTGGATATTGAACGGACCGCTGATATTTAACTCCTTTGCGATCATCTTGCTTACTTTCTTGATGCGGCGGGCTGTCTCGAAGTAAATCTTCTGAGCCGGGAACACCAAGGTAGCGTCACCGGAGTGAACACCGGCGAACTCGATATGCTCGGAGATCGCGTACTCAACCACCTCGCCATTCATAGCGACAGCGTCGAACTCGATCTCTTTCGTTCCTTGCATGAACTCGGATACGACCACCGGATATTCCTTGGAAACCTTAGCGGCCAAATCCAAGAACTCGATCATCTGCTCTTTCGTATGGCAAACGTTCATCGCCGCTCCGGACAATACGTAAGACGGACGGATCAAGATCGGGAAACCTACTTTCTCGATAAACGCGTCGATCTCTTCCATGCTGGTAAGCTCTGCCCAACGAGGTTGGTCGATACCTAGCGAATCCAACATCGCGGAGAATTTATGACGGTTCTCGGCACGGTCGATCGATAGCGGGGAAGTACCTAATACCGGAACATTCTGGCGGTACAGTTTCATCGCCAAGTTGTTCGGGATCTGTCCACCTACGGAGACGATCACGCCCTTCGGCAATTCCAGATCGATCACGTCTAGCACGCGCTCGAATGAAAGCTCGTCGAAGTACAGACGGTCGCACATATCGTAGTCGGTAGATACGGTCTCCGGGTTATAGTTGATCATGATCGATTTATAACCTAGCTTACGAGCGGTCTGGGCGGCATTCACCGAACACCAGTCGAACTCAACGGACGAGCCGATACGGTAAGCTCCGGACCCCAAGATAATCACGCTCTTCTCATTCGGGTAGTAGGTGATATCGTGCGGCGTGCCGTCGTAAGTCATATATAGATAGTTGGTCAATTCCGGATGTTCGGAAGCGATCGTGTTGATACGTTTCACGGTAGGGAGAATGCCCATTTTTTTACGCAAGTTACGTACGCGGATATTCTCTTTCTCCATATTTCCTTCCGGGTTCTCTACGTAACGAGCGATCTGGAAGTCTGAGAAACCAAGGCGTTTCGCCTCTTTCAATACATCTTCCGGAAGATCCTCGATCTTGTTGTAACCTTTCAATACGTTGGCGTAATCCACGATATTCTTCAAGCCCTCCAAGAACCAGCGTGTGATCTTTGACAACTCATGTATCTTGTCTACGCTATATCCCTGTTCCAAGGCTTGCGCCACGGCGAAGATACGCAAGTCGGTAGGGTTCGCCAACTCCTCGTCCAAGTTATCGAAATGGATATCGTTGTTACCTACGAAACCATGCATTCCTTGTCCGATCATACGAAGACCCTTCTGCATGATTTCCTCGAAGCTCTTACCGATCGACATGATCTCGCCGACGGATTTCATGCTGGAACCGATCTGGCGGCTGACACCCACGAACTTCGTCAAGTCCCAACGCGGGATCTTCACGATCATATAATCTACCTCCGGCGCTTTGTACGCGGAGTTTGGAGTACCCATCTCGCCGATCTCGTCCAATCCGTAGCCCAACGCCAACTTAGCGGCGACGAAAGCCAATGGATAACCGCTGGCCTTGGATGCCAAGGCGGAAGAACGGCTCAAGCGAGCGTTCACCTCGATCACACGGTAATCGCAAGTCTCGGAGTTGAAAGCGTATTGGATATTACATTCACCCACGATACCTAAGTGGCGGATCGTCTTGGTAGAAAGTTCTTTCAATAAATCTAATTCTTTCTCGGTCAAGGAGCAAGTCGGAGCTACTACGATACTCTCGCCGGTGTGTACGCCTAGCGGGTCTACGTTCTCCATGCTCACTACCGTGAAGCAATGGTCGTTCTTGTCGCGGATCACCTCGAACTCGATCTCTTTCCAACCCTTCAAAGATTCCTCGACCAAGATCTGGGATGAGTAAGCGAAAGCGCTTTCCGCCAAGGTGCGAAGCTCGGCCTCGTCCTTGCAGATACCACTGCCCATACCACCTAATGCGTAAGCGGAACGGATCATTACGGGGAAACCGATCTTATAAGCGGCAGCCACGGCGTCGTCCATGCTTTCTACGGCTTGGCTGATCGGGGTCTTCACTTCTATCTCGTTCAGTTTCTTAACAAATAGGTCACGGTCCTCGGTGTACATGATAGCCTCAACGGATGTACCCAATACTTTCACGCCATATTTAGCCAACGTGCCGCTGGTGTAAAGTTGAGTACCGCAGTTCAAAGCGGTCTGCCCGCCAAACGCCAATAGGATTCCGTCCGGTTGTTCTTTTTTGATAACTTCCTCCACGAAGTAAGGAGTGATAGGCAAGAAATATACCTTATCGGCTACTCCCTCGGATGTTTGGATAGTCGCGATATTCGGATTTAGCAATACGGTACTGATCCCTTCTTCTTTCAGAGCCTTTAACGCTTGCGAACCAGAGTAGTCAAACTCCCCGGCCTGTCCGATCTTCAGGGCACCCGAGCCCAGAACAATCACCTTTTTGATATCACTTTTCGACATAGTAATTTGGGTTGTTTTGTTTATTATAATGATTTTAGAATATTATATTTATATTATATCACCGGACCGATGGACACAAAAAAAATGCGTTAGTAAAAGTAACCAACGCATCTTATATAACCAAATTATAATCCCGTAAAATAGAGAAAAGAGCCTCAACCTCCGACATATAACCGGAATAGAACTTCGGATTATCCTTATGTGTCTTGTTTGTCATCTGCTCTCTCTTCAAAATTTCGGCAAAGATAGGGCTTTTGTTTGAAAGAACAAGTTATTTTCTTAAATTTGTAGTATTGTATCAGAAAAAAGAAAGCTTATGGCACGAATAACGATTCCTTATGCGGTAGCGGATTTTGTAGAGATGCGGGAACGCAATTTCTACTATGTGGACAAGACCGATTTCATTCCGGGCTTGGAAGACTATAAGGCTCCAGTCTTCTTGCGTCCCCGTCGTTTCGGGAAAAGCCTGTTTATCTCTACCTTGACCTGTTACTACGACCGTACCAAGGCCGACCGGTTCGAGGAACTGTTCGGCGGGACTTGGATCGGGGAGCACCCGACGGAGGAGCATAATCGTTATATGATCGTGCGCTATGATTTTTCCAAGATGGTGATGGCCGATGACATGGAAGGGTTGGAGCGGAATTTCAACGATCTGAATCGTTCTCCCGTGGAGATCATGGTAACGCATAACCGGGACTTGTTTAAGGATTTTCAGTTCTCCAGCAAGAAAGAGGCCTCCAAGATGCTTGAGGAAGCTTTGGGGTACGCCCGTGAGCATGGACTGCCTAAAGTGTATGTGTTGATCGATGAGTACGATAATTTCACCAATCAGTTGTTGACGGCCTACAAGGATCCGCTCTATGAGCAGGTAACCACGAAGGATAGTTTCCTGCGCACTTTCTTCAAGGTGATCAAAGCGGGTATCGGCGAAGGTAGTATCCGTACATGTTTCTGCACGGGGGTTCTTCCCGTCACGATGGACGATTTGACAAGCGGATATAATATAGCGGAGATCCTGACCTTGCATCCGAGGTTTCTGGATATGCTTGGTTTTACGTATGAGGAAGCGAGCGCTTATCTTCGTTATGTCCTTGACAAATACGGCACGGGGCAGGACTCTTTTGAGGAACTTTGGCAACTGATCGTGAACAACTACGACGGCTATCGTTTCCGTCCCGGCGCGGAGCCTTTGTTCAATTCCACGATCTTGACCTATTTCTTTAAGAACTTCGCCACGATGGATGGTATGATCCCGAGTGAGCTGGTGGATGAGAACCTGCGTACGGATATCGGTTGGATCCGTCGCTTGACCCTCTCGCAAGAGAACTCCAAGGAGATGCTGGATGCGTTGGTGATTGACGACGAGTTATCCTATAACGTTTCCGACCTGTCGAGCAAGTTCAACAAGAGGAAATTCTTCGACAAGAACTTCTATCCGGTCAGCCTCTTTTATCTGGGTATGACCACGCTGCGGAATAATTACCGCATGGTGCTACCCAACCTTACGATGCGCAGCATCTACATGGACTATTATAACGAGATGAATCATATAGAGGGAAACGCCCAACGCTATGTGCCTACTTACGAGCGTTTCACGGAAGAGCGTCGTTTCGAGCCGCTGGTACAAAACTACTTCGAGCAATACCTCGGGCAGTTCCCGGCGCAGGTGTTCGACAGGATCAACGAGAATTTCATCCGTTGCTCCTTCTTCGAGCTTTGTTCCCGTTACCTGAGCAGCTACTATACGTTCGCCATCGAGCAGAACAATTCGGCGGGCCGTTCGGATTTCGAGATGACCGGTATCCCCGGTACGGACTATTACAAGGATGACCGGTTGGTGGAATTCAAGTATTTCAAGGCGAAGGAGGCGGAGCGCATGCTGGCGCTCAGCGATCCCCGTCCCGAGGACGTGGCGCAAGTACTCGCCTACGCCAAGGATACCAAGGAGAAGTTCCCGTACTACCATGTCCGTTCCTACATTGTATATATCTGTGCCAACAAAGGATGGAAATGCTGGGAGGTGACTCCGTGATATCAATCCAATTGCTTTATTAATAGTACTTTGTGGTGCCAATGATGTGCCATGCTATTGGCACAGTTGTGCCACCATGCTGGCACGCCCGTGCCACCTCGATGGCAAAGGCGTGCCACTGCGATGGCACACGCATGCCACGGTGATGGCACGTTCGTAACATGGGTAGTGGCACAAGCCTCTCTTCCTTGGTTTACCAGTCGTACTCTTCGAAATAAGCGTCGAAGTCTTTTGGTTCCTTCACCCCACAGCGTTTAAGCGCATTCAATACGACCTGTTGTTCGGAGGGTGAAAGCGGCCTTTCTCCCTTGCGGACACGGTAGTAAGTACGCCGGCTGAAGTGCCTCATGAGTCCCGGGATAACGGAGAGCATCTGTTTGTGCGGCAAGCTCTCCAATAGGCTTACGAATCCCGCGGCATAGCGTACTTTCTTGTTCGGACGGTAATAAGGGCAAGTTCCCTTCAATGAGGCGAGGTGTCTCGGGCTGATGATCTGCCAATAGGCCGTCTCGTCGGGCTTTATTAAGTATTCTTGTTAAAGGTGATTGTTTGTTTCGGCGTTCTGGAATAGGGGTGTTTACGCGTGCGGCCTACCTCATGAATTTACGAGGTAGGCCGCATAAAAATAGCTATTATCAAGTACTTATTTAACCGTAACATTCCATCCGGAAAGAATACCTCCGTAGAAGTAAAAGTCTACGCAGAATGTTTTTCCTGTGTTTAGCTCTTTGACCTCGTAGTATTTCGTGGCACCTTTTTCGTTCACCAATTTATAATCGGCGATATTCGGAATAGGCACGTTGGCGAGCTCCTTGATCTTTGCGTTTATCATGTTCAAGATATCCATGTTCTCGAAAGGATTCGTTACTTTGGTACTCTTGGATAAAGCCGGATTCACCCCATTGTTCTCGGCACGAACCGCACGAACACTATCCGCATAAGCCTTGAACATCGCACGGCTTTCCGGAGTGCGTAAAGCGGATACGGTAAAGATAGAGATTCCTTCCGCCCCATGATTTAGCGCGGCGTCCATGCTGGCTTGCATATCGTCTGAAACCATTAAGCCGCAGTAAAGCGTTGTTTTCGGGTTCTTATCCCGAACATCCTCTATCATACAGTCTGAGATAAAACTAATATCTTCCGTGTAGAAGTTATGGTATACCATGGGGAAGACAATGTCCAGATTCCATTTACCCCAGTCTTGACGAACCATTTTGGACGCCATCTTGGGGGTTGGGAAAGGAGAGGCCGCCATTTTCTTTCCATAGGAGTGAACCACGTCGGCGATCATATTGGCAACCTCGGTAATCTGGTCACAACGGAATTGAAGCCATTTCTCGTCTTGCGAGGGATCTTCTTGTTCCCTTGGATCATATCCGTAAGCGGCCTTGAACTTCTCGATCATAGCCGGGTGATAGCCAAAATCCCATTGCGGATATTCTTGATCTTGCACGATACCGTATTTCGGCCAAAGGGTAGTCGGCAGGATAACGTCCACGAAACGGTTGTAATCGATAGCGATACCGTTCAAACCCTCTACCTCGCAGTAAGCCTCTATTTTCTTCTTGATAAACTCCCGTACCTCGGGTAAGGCAGGGCACATAAATTTGTAGTAATCCACGTAAGCGGTCGTATCGGCCAAGCTTTGTCCATTGTGGTTTACGCTGAACCATTCGGGATGTTCTTTTAAGATAGCGTCCCGGTCATGTTCCGGATTCATTGTCCATAGCCAAGCGTAGACCTCTATCCCATGTTTCTGGGCGATGGGAATAGCGACCCGATAATCATCCGGAGTAGGGGCGTTTAGCATGACACCGTCTATCCCCGCCTCATTCATGATCGTGCAGATGGAGTCGAAATTCATTCCGGGCTGGTAATCCAACCAAGTCCAGAACATCGGATAAGCATCTTTCGTATCATTTTTCGGGGAACTGCAAGCACCTACGCAGCAAACTACCAGAAGCAATACTAAATAATTTATGTGTCTCATAAGTTTAATGAATTTGATTAACGATTTATCCGTTAAAGATACGTATTCCTGTTTAATGCCGTTCTTTTTTCAGCGTAAATATCGGTAAATAAAAGAAGATGCCTAGGATAGACATGATAAGGCCGCCTATCGTTCCGGCGGCGAGCGGGAACCAAAAGGCTTCTTTATCGGTGCCTAGCATGAACGGGATAAATCCGAGTATGGTCGATATAACGGTTAGGAAAATCGGCGTGATCTTGGCGTTCCATGCCTTTAGATAAGCACGGATTGGGGAAATAGCGGGTATCCGTTCCCGAATTTGGTTATATTCGTTTAAGATATAGATACTGGCGTTTACCGTGATACCGCATAATAAAACGAAGGAGGCGAATCCACCTTGGTCGAAGTTCAGTTTGAACCAATAGAAGGTCAGGAATACCCCGATATAAGAGATCGGTATGACAAAAATGACCGCCAGCGGTTGTTTCAAGGAATTAAACAAGATACTGGTCGTAAAGAAAATAATAACGATGATCAAGAATAATAACGCATATTGTTTATTATCTTTCTGATCCCATGACCAATAGTTCTTTTCCGCTTTAGCCGTATATCCCATAGGCAGGATCTTGTTAAACTCTCTAAGTTCCCTTTTCTGTATCTTCTCGCCTTGTGAGGAAGCTCCGATATATTCATATTGCAGGCAGAGCCTGTATTGCTGGTTTACTTTCGCTATCTGTTGAGGGGTCTGGCTTTTCTCGACGATAGCGAGTTCGGACAACTTATAGGATTTATCACGGATGGTTTGAGGTACATATTGCATACTCCATATATCGAACTCCTTTGATTGGCGGGAAGAAAGTTTTAGCTTTTCCGTCTCGTTATCAACGACGATGGTACCTGCGTAGATATCTTTACCGAAAACAGGCCGGATAGACGCGAATAAATCGATAGGCAATATATCCGCTTGCGCCATACGGGATTTATTCAAGTTGAAGTAGAATTCCTGATAATCATCCTTCCACCAAGAAAACTCGGAATTGATCAATACTTCCTTGATACGGCGATACGTAAGCAATTTCTCCCGCAGTTTCTCCGCCCATTCGTATAGCTCGTCATAATTATATCCGTACATCTCGATCCGGAAAGAACCTGCGTTCTCACGGACATCATTGCTGAAACCTTGGTCCATAAGTCCCCATACGCCCCAACTTCCACCACCTAATTCCAACGCTTTGCTAATCACCCTGCTTTTCAAGGTGTAGGGGAAACCACTTCGCTCGTTCTCACGGGTGAAATAGACGTTGATACTGGCTTGACGTGCGTTATAGATACTGGTCTGGAACTGCCGTATTTCCTTATAGGTACTCAAGTAAGCCTCCATTCGGTTGATCAAGTGGTTCATTTGATCAAGGGTCGTACCGTTTGGCATGGAAGCGCTGATACTTAATACCGTTTCTTCATTCCGGGTAAAATAACTTCCCTCGTATACCTTTTGGACAAATAGGCGCAAGGTTCCTCCCAAACTCTTATCGACGATAGGTTTTATCGTTTCCTTCCAAATATCTTTCGCTGCGAATTCATTGTAGCGGGCGATCCACAAAGAGTCCCTTGCGGATAGATCCTTCTCTTCCGGCTCGATCTTCTCCGGCAATAAAAATATCGGTAGTCCGAAAGCCAGTACTAGAATAAGGCAAGCCAGCTTTTTCCAATTGCAAAGGAAACGGATCTGCGTCCGGTAATAATGAGAGAAATAGACTGGGAAACGGTGTATGAACGACCGTATCGGACGGACCACCGGATGTTGTTTCCAATGACTTCGAGCTTTTGGGGAAGAAGAAGCGGCTTTCTTCGGGTGCAAATTCATCTTATCGATCAATGCCGGAACCAAGAATAACGCGATGAACAAAGATACGGCCAGATTAATGATCACGACAGCGGCGAAATCTTGTAAATTCAACCGTATCTTCTCATCCAAGAAGAAGATAATTACGAGAGCACCCATAGTCGTCAAAGTTGCCGCCAGAATAGACAAGAAAGCTTTCCGGTCATGATGGTGCCGGATGTGATCAGTCATCACGATCGTATTATCGATCACCAAGCTGAGAGAGATCGTGATACCCGCCAGCGAGTACAATTGCATCTCCAACCCTAATAAATAATAAAGGATAACGGCTATACACAGGTTGATACTTAAACTGATGATGATCAAGAATAGATAACGTACATTCCGGGTAATCAGCAGAACGAAGAGCAAGAGGATCAAGATGGTCAAGCCTGTACGGACGTAGATTTTATCCAATTCTTCTTGGATAAATTCGGTAGCGTCGTAACTGGTATGGATCTCGTAACCGGGAGGAAGCAAGGTGCGGATATGTTCCATTTCTTCCTTCACTTTCTTGGCTAATTGCAACTGGTTGGCAGTCTCTTCCGCACGGATAGACAGGTAAATAGAGTTTAAACCATTGATCCGGTAGTAACTTTGCGGGGCCTCTTCTTGCCGGGTTACCTTTATCAATTGATCCAGCCGGATTAAGCTACCATCTTTGTTTGCGACGGTGATATGCGATGGTTCGAACCCATTCGTGATCTTTTCCGGCATTAACGCCAGACGAATCCATTCCTTGCCGATATCTCCTTGTCCCATATTAGCGGTTCCAAGGAACTCTTTTTTGTAATATTGGCTGATCGCCGATTGGATATCCTCTATCGTGATCCCCAGATCCCGTAGCTGGCGGCTATCGTATTCCAAGCGCCATTCCATAGGGGTCGCTCCGCTTACATCGATACGATAAATACCTTGCACGCTGCTAAGCCGGGGCTTTATCTGATCCTCGGCGAATCGCTGGATGAATATCGGGGTAGCGGAAGCGTTCAAGGTATAACTCATGAACGGGCGTGATTCCTTGTCGTCCGGACGGCTCATCTCTAAAATCGGATAACTTAATTCTTCCGGAAGGTCCGGCCACGTTTGCCTAACAATTGTTGATGCCTCAAAACGTGCGGCATCTATATTCGTATGTTTATCTAGTTCTAAGGTAATCCTTCCCCATCCGTTTCCCGAGGTCGAGGAGATCTCTTTGATTCCTTTGATACGGGCAAGCATCGCCTCCAACCGGGAGGTTACCTCCATCTCGATAACCCTCGCTGAGTTGGAGGGCATATTATAGCTGATACTTAATTTCGGCAGCGTACGGGAGGGAGATAGCTTGATCGGCAATAAAGGCACGAAAGCGATCCCCGCCAATGCGATACAGAGGAAGGTGACGATGATCGTAAAGGATGATATGTTCGGCTTAGAACCCATGCTCGTAATCAAATTCGTTGGCTAATGAGATGCCTGTCTCGAAATCATGTAAGGTGAGCTTACGTATTTTGTAATAGCTCAACCAATAATTTTGCAAGGCCGTGATATAATTACGTTGCGCTTCCTGCTGTCGGTTCAAGGAGAGCGTAAGGCTATTGATATCCGCTTTGCCGATCATGAAACGTTGCTTGGTCTCGTTATAGGCCATGATCGCGATGTCCAAAGCCTCTTCGGCACTGGCGATCAGGTTTTGCTGTACATTGAAATCGCCGACAGTCATGATTACGTCTTCCTCCAGAGTGACTTCCGTCTGCCGTGCGGATATTTGCGTAACATTTAGATTGCTTTTGGCTATATTGTATTTACCCTTCCGTACTCCCCAGTCTATAAGGGGAATAGAGATAGATATCGATACCAAGTCCTGCTGCAGCGGATTCTTGTAAACTTCCTTAAACTGGGTCGCTACTTGATTGAAACCGATACTGGCATTTAAGGATGCGTTGAATAAGGTTTCCTTCTTGGTCTTATCTACTTGTTGCTCGGCCTCTAGTACCTCTTGCCGCACTTCCAGAAACTTGGGGTTATTTTCCCGGGCTAACGTCAATGCTTGATCCACCGGAATATCCATATCATGGGGGCGTGACGGCAGACGAAGCCGTATCTCCGTATTCTTATCGAAATTCAAATACGAGGCCAAGCTGAACATGGCTCGCTTCAAGGCTATATCGGCGTTTTGTAACGTATTGCGGGCATTGATCGCATCCAGCTTGAGTGTCAGTAAATCCGCTTGACTAATAGCCGCGATCTTATGCCGCTCTTGGCCGGTACGGTATAACGTATCGGTTGTCGCTACATTTTCTTTGGCCATATCATATTCTACTTGAGCCATGGCTAAAGAGAAAAAATAAGTGGTGGCTTGCTCGCTGACGGTCTCGATATTATAAAGCAACTCTTTCTTTACTTTCTCATATTTTAGAGGCTCTATCTTCTTCTCCCACCGGAAAGGATTGTATCCCAATAAATCTTGGCTGTATCCGATACGGATTGGAACGGAGGTGAACTGATTATAAGTATTCGAGCCGAAATAGCGCATATACCCCAGATCCGTGTCCACGAAGAAACTACCACCCAGCATATCGAAGTTCTGTTTGATCTTTAAGTTTCCTCCCGCATAAAAGGACTGTTGCTTACGGTATTCGTCGATGTCTTTTTCTGAATCGTATCGTTTCGTGATATCCCGGTAATATTCGGCGGGTGTGATATTCAATGTAAGACTAGGCAGTCGCTCCGCTTTGTAATTACGAAACTCCCAGTAGCCGGACAAGAATAGGTTTTTCGTACGAAAAGCCTCCAGCGAGCTATCGGCGGCCAATGAGATCGTCTTCTCAAGGGAAAGGACGAGCGATTGGGCCGATACTCCTTCGGCTAATAGCGAACAGAACGCGTATAAAACTAGGAATGTCCTCTTGTATCTTTTTTTCATAATGCATGTCTCCTATAGATAAACCAATAAACCAAAGGGATAATAAATAAACTGACAGCCGTACCGATCAGCATCGCCGAGATCATGGCAATGGAGAGTGGCTTTTGCAACTCACTTCCCATATCGAACGTGAATAGTAGCGGTACCATACCGAATATAGTTGTCAATGAGGTCATGATAATCGGGCGCAGACGGCGACGACCCGCCTCATGGATCGCTTCCATCAAGGGTACACCTTCTTTCCGAAGCTCATTGATCGCGTCCAGTTTCAAGATAGAGTCGTTTATGATGATACCGCAAGTTACCACGATACCGATAGCACTCATCAGGTTTAAGGTATGCCCGCATATCCATAATACCAGTAAGGAGGCGGCTACGTCTATAGGTATTTCCAGCAGGACGATCAAGGGCTGCAAGAAGCTCTCGAATTGCGCCGCTAAGATAAAGTACATCAAGAGAATGGATATGAACAAGATGACGACCAGTTCATTCAGCATTTGTTGGTTCGAGAAGAAGCTTCCCGAGAAATCGATGTCCCAATTCGTCTTATCTTTGGATTCGCTGCGGACGAGCTCCCGAATATTTTCCATTAACTGTTCCGCATTCTCTACTTGATAGAAGCTAAAAGGAATATATTCCCCGTTCTTTCCAGCGGTGAGTATCTTCAAATCCTCTCCGGGAGTAATTTTTGTTACTGCACTAAGAGGGACATGATTCGTCTTTTGGTTTTCGTCCGGTTGCGTACGGATTAACGTATTATGTAGGATATGATCGACCGTTTGCTCGTTTCCGGCTAGCGTGATCGGTAAATACTGTTGATAAGAGCGTAAAGTAGCGACTTCATTTTCCTTGAAGGCCGTCTTAAGTACCCGGTAGACCTCTTCATAGGAGATATTATAAAGTAATAGTTTCTGATGGTCTATGGATATGTTTAATTGATTCTCGAAAGCTACGCCAACGGGAGCGAGACCGGTCTTACTCTCTAGTGTTTTCTCTAGTTTTTGCAAAGTAGGGGCATCCGGAGCTTGTTCTTTGTTACGGGCATAGAACTCGGCTACGATATCGGCCTCACCGGTTACGAACAGTTTCTCAAACACAGTCTCCGGCGGAGAGAACGATAATACGGCTGTCGGGTAATTTCGCTTTACCCAAGCGGAGATTTCTTGTTGTAAAGGAGCGATAGCATCGGTCTCTTCTGTCTTGAAATAAAGCTCTACTTCCGAGATGGATAATTCCCTGTCTCGGTTTAGCAGGAATTGTTGCTGTCCGATATAGGCCGTGTGTTGCGCACCTAACCGATCGGCCTCACCAAATAATTCGGTGACTCTCTTTCTATTCTCATCAATATGGATGTTCTCATTCCATTCAACATGTGCGATTAACTCATTCTGATCGATTTCCGGCATCCGGCTTTTGGGGATCATATAGAATAGGATCGCGCAAAGGGGGATAGTGACAGCTACAAATAGTAGGCTAGTGGTTTTATGCCTGAATATGAAATCAACCCCTCCGTCATAGAATCGGTCTAGCGTATGCTCCTTGATCAAATTGTTTATTTTCAGATTGAAAAAGGAATGCTTGATCTCCGGTATGCTGTAAACTAATTTGTAAAGTACAGGCAGTAACATGATTCCGGTGAAATAAGAGACCATTAAACCAACCGTAACAGCAAACGCCTGATCGAAGAAAATCGCTCCCGCTATACCACTCATAAATACCAGCGGGACGAATACGGCGATCGTGGTAAATGTGGAACTAAGCATGGGGGTGATTACTTCTGTGGTCCCTTTTATACACGCTTCTTCCAGATTATCTCCTTTTGCCCGGTATTGCGCTATATTCTCCGTCACGATGATGGAACTGTCTATCATCATACCCAATGCCAAAATCAATCCGGATAGGGAGATGATATTTAAGGACATATTGAAAAGGTAGAAGAACAAGAAACTAATGATGATACTGACTACCATACTTAGTCCGATTACCGCCGGGCTTTTTACGTCCCCGAGGAAAAGGATCGCCACGATGCAGATAAATAAGAAACCTAACGATAGATTCTGTTTGAGGTTGGAGATCGTATAATCCAATAACTCGGTCTGGTTTCTTGTGATCGTAAATTCAATATCCGGGTAAATAGACTTGAAATAATCGGTAACCTCGGCAAGCGCCTCTTTCATATTGTCCATATTCTCATCCGCTTGCTTGATAACGGCTAACGTGACGGCCCTTTCCCCGTTGGCTAGCGATAAGCCGGTTTCTTTTTCTGGTACGACAGCTACTTTTGCCAGATCTTTTATCTGGAAGATCCGGTCATTCTTACGGATATAGATATTTTGTACGTCTTCCGGTGTACGTAATAAGGTAGAAAATTTGATATTGTACTCATAATAACCATCCCGTACGGTCATGCTTCCCGGCTCTATATTATTGGCAGACAAGGCTGATTCCAAATCATTTAACGTAATATCAGCCATATCCAAGAGCTTCATATCCGGTACGATCTGTAATTGCCGTCCTAATATGCCCGTGATATCCACCATCGCCACTTCCGGCAACTGTTCAATCCTTCGTTTGATCACTGTTTCCGCGAATTGGCAAAGATCGAGGAAAGCGGCATCATTTTCAATTGTCTTGAGTGTGAGGTTGAGGCAAAACACCGGAATGTCCGTAGCGCTCGCCTTGACTACCCGTGGACGTTCTACCTCACGGGGCAGGTAATTCATGGCGGCGTCTATTTTCTCATTGACCTCTATAAAGGCAAGATCCGTGTTCGTGCCAAAGTCGAAGCTAAGGCGGATAATACCCGCTCCATCACGAGTCTCGCTATGGATATCCCGTAATCCTGCCACTTGCATCAATTGCAAACGGACCGGCTTCACGACGGTGTTTTCCAATTCCCGTGCGGATGTATTTTGTCCGGATATCTGAACGGTAATCTCAGGTATGGCGATATCAGGCAATAAGGAGACCGGTATGGTGAAATAAGTCACCAACCCCACGATAAAGCAAGCCGTAAAAGCCATCAATACCGCTATCGGACGTTGTAGCAGGAAGCGAATCATACGCAACTAATTTTCAATTCTCAATTCTCAATTTTCAATTACCTTGACCGGTGACTCATGCGCCAGATTAATATTGCCGCTTGTAATCACGACATCCCCTTCTTTCAATCCTTCCAAAAGGGTATAACTATCCGCGTTTTCCAGTCCGGTGCGCACGTAGTTCCAATAAGCGTGCCCATCAACTAAAGTAAATACGACTTGTTTTCCGGAACGTAATACCACAGCCGTTTTAGGTACGACCAATTGCTTCCCAAGCGAGCGTTGTACGCTAACCCGTACATTCATGCCTTCGAATAATTTACCTTTGTCGTTTACCGCCGCTTTCACTTGTACCATCCCGTTCTCATCCACTAGCGGGTTGATCTCGGATATACGTCCTTCAGTCTTTAAGCTGGTGGTGGCGAAAGGGGTAACTTCCACTTTATCTCCGTTTTGGATAAGCGGCAACTCACTTTCCAATACGGTGAAAGAGGCTTCCAGACTATGAGGATCGATAACGGTACAGAATGCGTCCGTCGTAGACGCCACGTTCTCTTGTTTAGCGAAAAGGTTTGCGATAATACCGTCGAAAGGCGCGATTAGCGTCGCATTCTGTTCCTCATATTGGGCAAGTTGATATTGGGCGAGCGCCAGATCATATCCACTTTTTACCCGTGCTAGGTTGAGCGTTGCGGGCGGGACTTTCGCTGAGTCTTCCAGCATATATCCTTGACCGATCAATACGTCTTTTAATTCAAGCCTCGCTTTCTCTAGGGCATCTTTGGCTTGCGCTGTTTTGTTCGTGAGCCGGAAAGTAGCGAGTTCCGCTATTTTCTGTCCTTTGTTTACCCGGTCTCCGTTCTTCACGTAGATACGGGCGATGGGTTCCGCCGACTCAAACCGTAAGTCCACCAACTTGCGAGCGGACAGTTTACCATTGCTTATCAACTCATGATTAAATTCCGTTTGCTTCAATGTCATGATCGTGACTTCGTTCGCCTCATCCGGCAATACGGTCTCTACGGAATCCTGTGTGGCATCTGTATCTTTCTTTTCTCCGCCGCATGCGCTTAAACAGAATAAAAGCGTAAAGGTCAACAATTTATAGTATTTCATACTCGTATGATTGATCGGTTTGTACAATTTGTCATTCGCAAATATAAGTATTTATTGTTACGATGTAGTCGTAATTGCTATAAAAATAAGGATATTGTATTCATATTGATGTGTTGTTTAACATACTTCGTGCTTTCTCTTTCATTTCTTTAATAGCGGAACTTTCCACTTTGGGTTTCTTAGTTAATACGGAATCAATCGCCTTTTTCAATTTTGCAGGTTGAAAATAAGATGGTTCCGTATAAAGATTCATTAACAGATAATACGGATAGATACGTTCCGGTAAAATATCAATGGCATGTAACAGGTGCTTTTCCGCTTGTCGGTATTCACCTAAACACTGCTCATTTTTAGCCATTACGTAATAAAGCATGGGATCGGAGCTTAATAAGACAGCTCTTTCCAGATATCCATTCGCTTTCTCGTATCGTCCGGTCTTGCTTAGGCATTGAGCGACCTCGAAAAGGAATTCCGGTTTATGCTTCAATAATGGATACAAAGGTTCATATACCTCCAAGGCCGCTTCGTAAGCTTTATTATTGTAAAACATTTGCGCCTTATTCCATTGTTGATAAGCCTTATAATGATCTTTTTGCATCCAGAACAAACCAATTCCAAGAATAGCGATTCCCATAAAAAATATCTGTTTGCCCCATCTATGGCCATTTGATTCGGCTTGGTTCTCACGGATCTCATCCTTGTCCGGTGTTACGCTCATCACCCCTAGGAATATCAATACTACCCAAAACTCCGGCAATTGCAATGGATAAGAAGAGAAGGCGAATATAGCCATAGACATCAATCCCCCGCAACAAGCATACCTTTTGTTCTTTATTCCTTTATAAAATAGAAGCCCCAGCCAGCCTATAAATAGGGCTAATCCTACTAACCCCTGTTCTAATCCAATCTGCAAGTATTCATTAAATGCGTACTCCGGGCATCCGGCAACCAACTTTTCCTGTTCAGTCGCTTTTCCCGAAGCCATGTATTCCGCTTGTGTTTCAGCGTAAGCGGCAGGGAACCCACCTAGGCTGGTACCTGTAATCGGTTGTTTTTGTATCGCTTTCGTCGTGATCTTCCACATCAGAAACCTTCCGTCTGCCGAATCTTTCTTTAATGTATAGAGTGATGCGCTCCCGCCAAGAAGCAATATGCCGCCTAGGATACCGCCTATGATATACCACCTTTTGTGTTGTCTCAGTCTGGTCGCTGCCTGTTTCCTGTCAAGGCGGTACAGGGCATATACCCAGGCGCAAGAAACGACCACCGCTATCCATGCCGATCGGCTCATTCCCGCAGGAAGTACAACGATCGCTGTGCCTATACATCCCATGGACAGGTAATAGGGCATATTTCGTTTGGACTGTTCCAGCAAGATGCCAAGAGCCACCGGTAATGTGATCGCCAAATATCCGGAATAAGGCCCCGGATTGAAAAAAGAGCCGGTCAGCCGAAACAGGGAATGGTTCGAATAGGCCCATCCCTGTAATTGACGGAAGCCCCAGATGGCTTCTATAAGGCCTGTCGCGATAAAGAACATTGAAAAATATCCTATGAGCACCGGATATTCATGGAACACCTGCCGAAGCAGATACCACAAGACAACCATTTGTCCGATAAACAGGAGCTTTTCCGGCTCCGGGTGTATGGAGTAGGGATAAGAGAGGAGGATAAGCCCCAAGAGGGAAAGGGGGAGGATATCCACGTAAGTCCATGGGCACAGCCCCTTGCTTGGATTCAACCACAAACCTTGTAGGGACACGGCGGATAAGAACAGGGCGATTAGTTGAATCCAAAAGGTTTTCTCTGTCACCAAGTGTGTGGATAGCATTCCCAATCCTGCGAAAGGGGCGCTTAGCAAAAGTGTCCCGAGTAGGGTATATACGCCGAGTTTCAACAGCTCTTTCATGGTTAATATCTTTTTACCGTATCGTTTTCCACCAAAAAGATACGATCTTCCGCAGCCTTTTCCGGTCGCGAGATCATCGCTTTCAACAGGCTCCCTTTAGGTATCTTGCGAATGAGGATGCCACCGGGTATCGTGTCTGTCGGGAAATATCCGTTTTTAAAACACTGCTGTTCCTGTTCCCAATAAGCGAGTGTATACGGCACTTGCTGTTGATACGGGTTGTCCGAGGCGATAAAGATGGAATCGGTTCGGGCCGGATCGGGCTTAATTTTCGTGATGATCCCCGTATTGCTCACATGGAAAGGGGATGTGATGAAGCGTAGTGAGCCATAAGCCTCTTTGTCATATTCGGCGATGATAAACACATCATCGCCTACGATCTTCGGGAAGGTACAGCGGTTGCCGATCCGTTCGCTCATGGCGAAAGGCCTCCAGTTACCATGATTATAGGTACAGAGGTAAATAGGTGCTCTTTTTGATCTCACCGGGAGGTCGCAAGTCGTATGGATATCTGCGACAGGTGGTAGGTATTGCTCCGTGACAGCGGTCAATAACGGATTTTTTAAGAACGTACGGTATTCATCGGTCGACTCGGTCGTTACCGGATGTAAGGGGGCGAATCCGTATCTGTAAACCTTGGCCGGGGTCAAGAACGGCTTGGTTAGGTTGTAGATCAAGGAATCCGGGCCTTCGTACTCCGGAGCGAAAGGTAGGAATCGCCCATCCTCGTTTAAGAATGCGCACCAATAATGTTCCCCGTTCCTACGAGTCCAGATCGTATGTTCTGCTACAGTGGGAATACCGGCCGCACGCATCAGCTGGATACCATACAAGACTACCCCATCACAACGTCCAACCCCTGTCCGGTGGATCTCCTCTGCGGTTGGATAGTGGATGGGTATCTCCGTTTGATAGGTGACTCGGGTTCGTAGTATCTTTTGTAACCTCACGGCCGCATCGTACGTGTTATCAATATGCAAACTATCCAGCAAAGGGAGGTACGTCCGCATCAGCTCCTCACGTAAACCGGAGGGCTGTTCGTATAACCCCCGGTAGGGAAGTATATACCTGCAAAAATTCTCGAAACTTACCGATTTATTCCAGGGCTTGGGCCACGCCTGAAACGCCAGCTCGATATTACGGATTAGATAGTCCGAGGATAGGGTGGTGATGTCTGATACCCTCTCTCGCTTCTCATATCCGAAATGATAGACCATATTGCGTATCAAAAAGCGGGCGGCCTCTCTTTTTAATGAATCCCCTTCATAGTATTTGATGACATATTCCAACTCTTTCCTGTTATCGCCGGCTTGCGACAACGCATATTCCAACATACTTTCTTCTTGGCTTTTTGAGAAACCGCAAGAGTGCAGACAGATCCAAGCGCATACATATAAAATAAGCTTATTCATAATTCTTCAATTGTTTCGAATATTTTTCCAAAAACGTCCCTTTCTGTATTCCCCCGTGTAAGGGTCAACGGATTTCCACACTTTCCAAGCTACCCCTACGATAAATTCCTCCGGTATAAGTCCGAGATAACGGGAATCTCTAGAGTTTTCTGTCTTATCTCCGGCCACGAAGTAATAGTTGCTTTGGAACTGGTATTGTCTTACCTGTTTGTCTCCTATATAAACTTTACTATCTTTCCACGATAGGGAATCTTTTGATTCCCACTCGATCATTTGTTTGTATAGCTTATAATTTGTTTGATTCACGGTAATTCTATCCCCTTTTCGGGGGATATACAAAGGACCGAAATCATGAACATTCCAATTGAATGTAGAATCAAAAGGGAAACAACGGTAGACACCGTCCGGCATCCGATCCGCTTTTTGTCTGGATAAGTTCGCTTGACTTTCCACATTCCCCAAAGGCTCTTTTGTATGGTTGTTTCGGTAGAATCCCTGTTCGATCCGGATGGAGTCTCCCGGTAACCCGAGGCAGCGTTTGATATAATATTGCATGATGTGCATTTCGATCCGCTCCCATGAATAGGGATGCGGGTAGTTGAATACGAGAATATCATTCCGTTTGATTTGCCCGACTCCGGGTACTCTGTATATATCTACCCGCTTCCCTTTCATAGATGCGAAAATATTGAATAGCCTAGGTCCGGCTATCCATTTGTTTACTAATACTTGATCTCCGGTTTGGAGTTGAGGCTCCATGGAATCGGAAGGGATTTTGAACGTGCTGAAACAGAAGATGAGGAAGAATGCGTATATGCAACCAATACCAAATACCCCATAAAATATAAGTGTCAGATATCGTAACATCTGATTTATATTTGTTTTGTATATACGTTTTTCTATTCCCATTCTTTTATGTTTATGCCTCATTTCCTAAATCCAAATTCTTTGGATATCAGTCATCAATAGTCGAACACTACGATATGATATTCCGGATCATCACTGATACCATAGATCTTCCGTTTTTGATTGTCTACAGCGATGGAGGAGACTCCTTGGTCTAATGTGTAATGGCATTCAAGGCTACCGTCCCATCCGATTACAAATAATTCTTTGCATAATATATTGTAATTAGGCTCTGTCACCATTTTTCCATTATAAAGAACAAATAAACTATTCCCCACGTTTACAGGACTATAAAAAGCGTCTCTATAAGTTTGCGGGCTCGCTTTACTTCCGATAATGTCTCCATCCCTAAATTCTTTGAAAACAGATGCGAAATGATCCGGTCCCCGTAATTGTTTTTCCAAGGTCCCGTTCACGTTATAGATGCAAATTAAATCAGTGAAGTAGTGAGTGATTGCAACCTTCTCTTTTCGGTTGGTGGTTAGGTCTGCCCGAAACGCATTGATTAATTCGGCAGGAGTATACTCCTGCTCAGTTTTAGGATAAGTACCGAAATCCATCGTTTTCTTACCTGTTTGATCAAAAAGGAATCCAGGACTCGTCTCTTGATAGGATACGCCTAAGAACCCGTTGCCCAAGCTTCGAATATTGCTCCATAGCGGTTTTGTATCTAGGGAGATACGGCTGGCGTATTCCGGTTCTTTTCCACTGGTAAATTCCGGGATAGAGTAAGTGAAAATCGTAGAGGTCATCATATCAAAAATGACTACGGAATCGTTCCGATTGACGAAACATGGTGTCATCATCTCTTTAGGCCCTTGTCCTACAGGGATACATTCTCCTTCCTTATGTGCCGTATTGAGGTTGAAGATGTGGAATTGTTTTTCCGCCCCTTGATTGCAAGTAACTAGGAAGGAGTCGAATAATTGGATTTGTGAAGGTCGTAAAATAAGACTGTCAAATTCAATAGTTTTTCCGGATAGTGATTTTCGGACTTTGAAATCACTTCTTTGGAAGGTTATGTTTTTGTCATCTTGTTTTTGATCATCGGTACAAGCGATGAATACTAATAGGATGAGTGAAAGATGTAAGATAATGTATTTCTTCATGATACTGATTTTTTAAGGAGGGCATGCCAAATTAAGGGATTGAACACATTTTCTTCTTGCTCAAGATACCTAGAGTCTATGAAATACAAATTAAAAATCAATGAGAAAACATCTGCATTCCATTGATTTACCGACTGTATTCCATTGTGATTTTTTTCGTTTTGGCACACCCTCCTTTGATTAAATTTTAGTTCCAACGTCCCGGTATGTAAGTGGATGTCCCATCGGAATATTTGATAATACATCCTCCCCCAGAGTAACTGCAATATCCGCTTCCACCTTCCCCACTAGCCAATGCCTCCACATTGTCAAGCGCTAAATCAGAGAGTTTAATCTCGTTTTCACTCTGGTTGATGTTCCATGCCGCAGCTACTGCTACGACTGCCATTACGGCTATTCCTAAAATCTTTTTTCTCATGATATTTCTTTTTTATAGTTTATGTTTTTGAGAATTTAATCTCTTGCTTACTATTCTTCTGCAAGATAAGGATATTCTCGAATTCCTCTTTCAATTTAATTTACTACTTTTGTGTCACCTCCTTTCTGCTTCATGAGTAAAAGTGGGGTGGGAGGCTTGCTTGTGATCGTTCCAATATATCCGGCAAGCTCTCCCTTCTTTTTTATTTATTGAGCCATCCCCCGAATGTTTAATTTTATCAGTTGATTCGTATTGCATTTCACGGTAATCGTCTCGTCAAAGACTCCTTTGTCTTTCGGTGTCATGATGACTCTTACTTGAAGGATCTCTCCCGGCTTGGCGGGATGTTTGTCGAAAGATGGGCGGGCACAGCCGCAGGTTGTAGCTGCGTCTAGTATGACTAACGGGTTATTTCCTGTGTTTGTTAATCGGAAAACAGCTTCTTTGCTTTCTCCCATTTGGATAGTTCCTAGCTGTATGGATGCCTCTTCCACTTTCACGGTGGTCTGTATTTGTGAAGCGGGTTGTTTTCCGGTGACCTCTTTTAGGTATAGCTCCCGGATATTCGGGTTGTGGATAGGATTTCCTATCACTACGACCTTATTGTACTTATCCAATAGGAAGGTTTGAAATCTCCCATCGGCCGGGAAATGATTTAGTTCGTTCAGCTTGTCGGATTGATCCAGACAGATAGGTTTGTCGAAATTGTCTTTTTTCAATAGATACCGTATTTCTTTCTTGTCATCGGACTGGAAGAAAAAGAGGAAGGGAACCGTTCCTTGGGTAATGGAGTCGGTGTATTGAATCAGTTCTTTCCATCGGTGCAGTTGGAGTTTGCAACTGGTACATCCTATGGAATCCACGAAAACCAGCACCTTGTGGGGGGATTTTGGCAGGGTGAAGTCTACCGTATCGGTTGCAAACCGTGCAAAGACCATGTCTTTCGGAAATCGTATCTCTTTTCCTTGCCATTCGGATACTAAATGCTTGATCTCGTCTTTTTTCTTGTCTTGGCAAGCTAGAAGGAATAATAATAGTATGATTAGATTTAAGTATTTCATGATATTTTGTCGTTATATTTTAAATGAAAGAATCGGATCGTTGCTATTTACATCCGTGGCAAGGATCGTCCCCGTATCCTCATCTACGTCGATACCATAAATGGCATGGTCGAGCACGTATTTCCGGACGGGGTTTCCTTTGAGGTCGAATACATAGATGTATCGCCCGCCATCCTCGATATCTTCCCCTCGTTGGTATGCCTGCCCGATATCTTTGAAACTACGGCCATGAAATACGGTATAAATGAAATTGTCTGTGATATGAACATCACTGAATCCCATGATACCCGTTGGAATTCCCTCCGATTGTGAGATTGCGAATTGAGGTTCTCCATTAGGTCCGTATCGTACGGTTTGTGTAGTATCTGTGAAGTTGTATATTTCTAATGCTTCTCCTAGTTGGGTTGCCATGACCAAGATGCCTTTTTGGGGATTATAGTCGAAGAAGCTTCGCCACGCTTGCGCCAATGCGGGGCGAGCGATGTCTTCATAATTATTTTCGGTTGGGATCTGATTAGCGGAGTGAATCCATTTCCCTTCTCGGTCTGTCCACTTTTGTCTATATTCACCGAGGTAGTCAGATACCAAAAAGCCCGATTCCATCGGGTAAAAGTCCAATGCCCTAACCAGCCGCTTGTCCATATCGATCGTTTCTACGGGGATGATGTTGTTCATATTTTGTTCAATCTTCCACCGGGTTGTTCGCATTTTGTTCGCATCGAGCGTCCAGATAGAATCCTTGGAGATAAATCGGAAGCAATCTGCCGATGCCATTTCTTCAGGTCCCTCGCCTCGTTTGCCAAACGATGTCATATATTCCCATTCGGGGTAAGAGAAGGCATGGAAGAAATAATCTACGTTGTGCAAGTCCATGATAATAGCGATACCATCCTTGACCGCTACCCGGAAAGGATAGCGGAACAAGGCGGTATCTAGGTGGATAACCTGCGCATTTAATGCCTTTTCATCGGGAAAATCCTCGTAGCGGGGGAAGTGCCGTGAGGATTCCGAACAGGATACCAGACTACCTATTAATAGAACTATGTACACGTAGTAGTTCATGTGTTATTTTAACGGTTGTATATATATTTGTAATATCCTCCATTACATGATAGAGAGCCAGCCCCATAGCAATCTCCGGATCCACTTTCACCGGAAGCTAGAGCTTCAATATTAGAGAAAGTAAGATCTGTGAAATTTTGTTTTCCTTCTTTCAAAAGAAAATACGAAGCACACAAGGCGCAAATGAAAATGATAGCGAAAGCTTTCTTGAAAGTAATTTGTTTCATGTCGTTTCTAATTTTTGTTACAAACGTACGGCTTGGTCTTTGGATAGCCAATCTTTTTAGGTGACTTTTAGCTGACAGTTGAAAAATAAGCCTTTAGTCTACCTATAGTCATCTTTCATCTTGCGAGTTGAATGAATTTATTCGTAGAAAGGAATGGAAAACGTATCTTTGCAGTTTCAACGAGGAATCATTATGGAGAAGCAAAATTGGAAATTTTATTGGAAGTGGAGTGTATTTGTTCTGATGACGATGCTTTGCTTGTTGTCTTTTTATAAATCATACCAAAATGTAAAGTATGAATTACAAGAAGAGTCTCAAACGTTATTTCAGCGGGCAGTTCAAGATGATACAAATAGGCGGATAAAAGATTTAGGGGATGCTTTTTGTTTTTCCTATTCAGGCGCTAATCGATTGGAACGAGATAGCATTACAATCAAGACTGCCGATACGATTATACATATGAAGAATAATAAGGAGGTGGCACGGAGGATGTCTTCACAGGAGAAGTCTGATTTTAGCCTCCAACATTATTTGTCCATGGAGAATCCGATTCAAGTAACCTTGCTGGATAGCGCTTTTCGTGCATCTTTGTATGAACATGCGATTCCGGCTCAGACCGTAACTTGTTATACCTTTATAGACAAGACGGAATGTAGCTCTTCAGATACTTCTTTTTATCAATCTTTCATACCATTAAAAGATATTGTTTTTGGAGCGAATCGGACGATCGTTTTACAAGCGTTTGTTCAATTTCCTTTCCTTTATATAGTAGGTGAAGTGTTTTTGCGAAATATATTTTGGATTCTGGCAATGGTTATTCTCTGGGTTATTGCGATTGTCTTGACATGGAAAAGACCAAGGATAAATATCTTACCGCTACAAGAAGCACCTAAAGAGATGATACAAATAACAGAAGATATCTTGTTCGATGAAACACATGGCGTATTGCATTATCATAGGCATCGTATCGAATTGGCAAATCAACGGCTGAAACTGTTTTGTATTTTATTAGAACATAAAGGATATTTCATTGAGTCCGATCGGCTGAAAGAAGAAATCTGGCCTGATGGAAGTGTGTCCAAAGACGCTCTTACCGCTACGGCTAAAAGGCTTAAAGAGGATTTGTCTCCTATTCCGGGTTTGGTGATAGAGAGTGCTCGGGGTAAAGGATATTCGCTAAAGATCGTTTCGGGAGAGTAAATTCTCTATCTCAACGTTCATTTGATGGTTTATTTGTGTGATGAGCTTGCTATCGGCAGTAGTACTGACTTGGCTAAGTAATATATACTGACTTGCCCAACACAGTATATATTACTTAGCTAAGTCTGTATTGGTCTTAGGATTGCCAATCTTTTGGGCTGACTTTTAGCTGATAGTCCCAGAATAAGAGGCTTGCCAGTCTAAGGTCACCTATTTATATCGTGAGTTGAATGAATTTGTGCAAACAATGTTAATTATTTTTGTCCGGGTGAATCTCGTTCATGAATAAGATAGAACATGGTCAACCTCTTTTATTACTAAGTCGCAAACTGGTCAACCTGCTTTATAAATAAGACGCTAAGTAGTCAACTAAAAACGTTAACATACAGGGGTATTGTTGTTTCTCGTAGGGAAAACAATGGTTTCTCCTATAGGAAACTTTAGTTTCTTCCTAGGGAAACAAAAGTTTTCCGCCTATGAAACTTTTGTTTTATAACTGGAAAACTTTTGTTTTTGCCAATAAAAACTGTAAGCTATTGTATGTTAATGCTTTATAGGTATCAAGAAGACTGCTGAAGTGATGAAATACGGCGAGTGTAAGAAGATCGTTCTGTTTTGTGGTGAAAAAGCGTAAGTGATTGTAGATAGGACCGGATTATTGTAGATGTTTTTTTATCTGCAATCATGGGTTAAATATCATATAACCAGATGTCTATATGCGAAGTTGTAGATGTTGTAGATGTTTTTGATTATTTATAGGAAAGGATAGGGTGGTAAATTAATAGTGAGTGGGACGAGAGCGTTTTTAAGCAGATAGCCTTAGGGCAATTTATATAAAGGTATTTGCACGATACGATGTGCAATTTTTATACAAAATTGCACATCGTATCGTGCAATTTTGTATATTTGTCCTTTAAACATGAATCGATATGGAGACCTTATTTCGTTCCTTTAGAACTCAATTAGAGCATACTTCGACAGAAGTCGTGCGCTTTCTTCACGATCAGATCGCATGGGATAGCCGATTGGTTGCGATTTTAGGTGCTCGTGGTGTTGGGAAGACTACCCTATTGTTGCAGCATATCAAATTGTATGATCGTGAGGATGAGTCTTTGTATGTTACGGCAGATGATTTCTATTTTACCAAGTATCGGTTATTCGACATGGCTTATCAATTTTATAATCTGGGTGGGAAAAAACTTTATATTGACGAGATTCATAAATACAAGGATTGGTCTAGGGAGGTGAAGAATATATACGATCAAATTCCTGGTCTTCAAGTTATCTATACAGGTTCGTCTATTCTTGATCTGGAGAAAGGTGGTGCGGATTTAAGTCGCAGGAAGGTAGAGTATAGATTACCCGGACTTTCTTTTCGGGAATATTTGAATATATCGCAGGGGTGGCAGCTTCCATCGTATTCGTTGGAAGAGATTCTTGCTGGGAAGGTTGAGTTCCCTTATAAGGAAGCTCGTCCACTCAAATTATTTAACGATTATTTATCGACAGGTTATTATCCATTTTTTCAAGATACGGAATATCTCTTGCGTCTGCGTAGCGTGATTAACCAAATGGTGGAATCTGATATTCCGATTTTTGCGGATATGACGGTGGCTTCTGCCGTAAAGTTGAAGAAATTATTATATGTATTAGCTCAAAGTGTCCCTTTCAAACCAAATTATACGAAGTTGGCGAGAGATTTGGATATCAGCCGGAATGTGTTGCCCGACTACATGAGTTATTTGGAGAAGGCAGGTCTGGTTAATTTACTGCGAGAAAAAGCGCAGGGCTTGAAATTATTGGAGAAAGTAGAGAAGATCTATCTGAATAATACGAATCTGGCTTATGCGTTGTCGGAGCAAGTACCGGATATCGGTTCCGTGCGTGAGACGGTTTTTCTATCTTGGATGCGAGTCGTATGCTTCGTTACTTCTTCTGCGATTTCAGACTTTGAGATAGATGGCCGAACCTTTGAGATTGGGGGAAAGAATAAGACGCGGCAACAGATCAAGCAAGCGGCGGATGGGTATGTGGTGAAAGATGACATAGAGTATGCTTTCCGCAATATGATTCCTTTATGGATGTTTGGCTTTATCTATTGAATATCTATTAGGAAATCCACTGGAATAAGGCTTGTCTGTGTTTGCTGTAATATGCTGATATACAGTATTTGTTTATCTCCGGTCGTATCGAGAAACTAGATCGAAACGAATAAAACTTAATATATCGTCGTTGAAATCGGGGTTCATGAAATGGCTGTTACATATGTAAAGGCCATCGGGTAAAACTAATAATTGTCTTGAATTGTACGTGTAATTAGGGAAAAGAGTCTCTCCTAGCTTGTTTAACTCTTTGTCAAGGATTATGATTGAAAAGGTCTTTCGTCCATATTCTATAAGTTCCATAGCTTTAACCCCTTTCTCGATCGTAGTGGATGGATAAGCGATCCGATAAAAAACCTCTCGGTAAGGATCGTATATCAAGTCTCCATACATCGCGTTTTGACAGAAATCGATCGCTTGGGCGGTTAGCTCGTCTGGCAATTGCACTTGGTCGATATACTCGCTTTTCACGGATACCTTGCGGATGGAGTCGTGTGCGATATTCGCCACATAGACAGATTCATCGTAAATGAAAGAATATACAAATCGCTGCCCATCAAAAGAACGGCTATAGCTACCCTCTAGCCCGTATCGTTTCAATTTGACCGAAGAGCCGGGATAGTCCGGATAAACAAAAGGTAATGCTCTGATCTCCTTCGTGTCGAGATTGATAGTAGCGGAGACATAATCTTTCTCTATCAAACGGTTGGGATCTGAATAGATATATAGATCCCTCCCTATCAGGGTGGCGGTTCTGAAACTTAGGAAACTACTGTTGTAAAGTCTTGTGCCATCATTTGCTTCCTCATAATTTATTTTTTCTAGTATTTGGCAATCCTTATTGATGCGTATGATCTCTGGTTCAAATAAGCTGGTGAGATATAGGCTGTCCCAATCCTGTATATAGCATCCTAATACACGGCCTACTCCATTTGAACCCTCGATCTCCGGTTCTATCTTGAACGCTAGTTCTTGACTATCCTTATCATAAAAATAGAATTTATTGCTACGGGACTGCATGGAGTAAGATTGTAACACAATATATTCCTTTCCCTTTTTGTCACGATAGTACGATAAGAAAGGGGTTACGTTTTTTGTCTTATCATCCAAGGTGAAAGCCAAGGTCTGATCGGATCTTACTAATTGATAAGACCTACTTTTCTCTGCTTGCTCACAAGAAGAGAGGATAAAGAGCAAGAGTGATAGGAATAAGAAAAATGGTTGTAGTTTCATTCGTTTATTGTATTATCTGTCACATATCTATCAAGGTCTTGCCACGATCATTACATAATCCCTCTCGAACACTTTAGGATCGTCTAAGAATTTGATCAGGTCTTTTTGGCGGGAGGAGCCTGTGCGTTTAACGGTCTCACGCATTTCGGTGACGGTACGAATCATATAAACACAGTCATCGGTTTGTCCGTCTGGCCAGAACGGAAGTCCATCATCTATATCATTGATAAATCCTCCGGAGCTTTTGGGTAAGGCGTATGTTTTCTTCTCTTTCTTGAGATAGACTACTCGATGGGTGATAACCGGTTTGTAATCGTCCAGCCATCCCAGCCAATTATAGATGGCGGGAGAACCTTTTTGAAAGACTCCCATAAATAGCCCATTCGGATTCTCCAAGAAAGAACGAAGACCGGTCGGTTTATCTTGATTGTCTTTATGAAGCGCATATAAAGGGGTGATCGAGTGGGAACTTGAAAGCTGGTATACCGTATCTCGATAAGGAATCAAGAAATTTATTCGGTCTTGATCCGTATTCCAATAAAAGGTTTGAAACCGGGTGATCGTATCCGGAGAGACGTTAATATCTTTGGCATCCGCAAGGATGAATTTGCAAAGCGTATCTCCTCGAAGGTTGAATGTCGTTATTCCTTTCGGGATTTTAGAGCCTTCCGCGTAATCACAAAGCATATATCCCGAGGAGGAGAAGCCTACTATTTGACTGGCATCCGCATTTATCGAATATTTGGTAGGCAGGTTTTCGGGGAATATATAATTCTGAATGGTCAGCATCGTATCTAATGTGGGTAATTCCCCGATACATGGCCTTATATCGTTGAATGTGGTCGAATCTTTTTTATTGTCTTGGTCGAGGCCGCTCAAGGCGCAGTACATACGGGTTGTTTTCTTGTCGTAAAATAGATTAAGGCCGTTCATCCCATGGTTCCATTTATAATCCAAGGCCTTAAATCCATATCGTTTGCTGGGAATGCCTTGCTTACGATAATAAATACGTGGGTTATTGAATGTGATAAAAGCGTCGCTATCCGGAATAGCGATCGCTTGTGTTACCGTGTAACGAGCGTCTCCAACATTATAATATTCCAGCTTAGAGGCTATTTGACTCAGTTTCAACATCGCTGGATGGTCCAGCGCCTTTTCTATATCAATGAGGGCCGGAGTTGTCGAACGATTATACTCCGCTTCATATTGGGGAGAGGTGGGTTGATTCCTTTGTTGGCAACTATTCAAGAGCAATGCAAGGAACAATAAGCATGTTGAGAACTTGGTGATCATGATTGGATACGTATTGTTTCTCGCAAACATATGTAAAATAATTGATTGTAACAAATGATTTTACGAATTTATCATAGATTTGCGATAGCCCCGTAGAATAGTATCTAGAAATGATGCCTGTATATGATTTTATGATTTAGCGTTCTTTTTCTTAAGCGGAAGCCTTGGGAAAAGCTTTCGAAAACGAACTAGGTGGCTTGTTACGTTACTTCCTGCGATAATGAGGGTAACGGCTAGGATGATCAGGATGATTCCGCAACACAATCGTAACGTTAATGATTCACCGAAGACAGTCACTCCGAAGAATACGGCGGTCAACGGTTCCAAAGCTCCGAGGATAGCCGTCGGGGTGGAGCCGATATATTGGACCGCCAGTGTCGTGCAAAGGAAAGAGATAGCGGTTGGGAATATGGCTAGAGCGATCAGGTTACCCCATAAATACCAATCATGGACAATGTGAAGGCTCCTGCCGAAATCTATACGGACTAAAAACAAGGTCATTCCGAAAAGCAAGACATAGAACGTAAGTTTCAACGTAGCGATATTCTTCAATAGCGGACGATTCGCGCCTACGATATAAATAGCATAGGAAAGAGCGGAAGCCATGACCAACAGGACACCGGTTAAACTAAGAGTCGTTCCGTCGCCACTTTTATAAAGTAAGCCGATACCGCCTAATGCCAGCAAGATACAAAAGATGGTTTGTAACGTTAATTTCTCCTTGAAGACAAACGCCATGATCAGCGCCACTAAGATCGGATAGACAAACAGCAAAGTCGAGGCGATGCCTGCTTCCATATAATTATAGCTTTGGAATAACGCTAGGGAAGAGAAGGAAACCAACAGCCCCATGAGGATTAAAGGAACGATCTCGTTGGGTTTCAACTTAAAGTTCCGCCCTCTCGCTTTGATCATGATACCTAATACCGGGATCGCGAATAAATATCTGAAAAACAGGACTGAATCCGGATTCATACCGGCTTTATACAAGGGTAGGGCGAACAAGGGGTTCATTCCATAAGTCGCGGCGGCGATAGCCCCTAGAACATATCCTTTTGCTTTTGCATTCATGATTAAAAATATTAGCGCGCAAAAGTAGTATATTCATGATAAATATTATATATTTGTAGATTATCATTTCAATAAATCGTTAACTAAAAAGTAATAAATATGCCTCCAGCAGCAAGATTGACAGATATGCATACATGTCCTATGCAAACCCCGGCTTGGCCATCACCGATACCCCATGTAGGCGGTCCTATCGTAGGGCCGGGAGCGGCGACTGTTCTAATCGGCAAGCTACCGGCGGCGGTAATGGGGGATAGTTGCGTTTGCGTAGGTCCTCCGGATACGATCATTAAAGGATCTTCCACCGTGATGATCTGCGGTAAACCTGCCGCCAGAATGGGAGATACGACAGCTCACGGAGGGCAAATCGTATTGGGATGTCCCACCGTTATAATAGGTGGTTAGGAGGATCTGCGGCATATAATATATGTATATTGTGAGAATATTACTATCTTTGCCGCCACTTGAAAACTAAAAATAACAAGACATGGAAACAGTAGTAAGTGGAATCAGACCAACAGGTAATCTGCATCTAGGCAATTACTTTGGCGCGGTAAAGAGTTTCTTGCGGATGCAAGATGAGTATAATTGCTTCTTCTTTATCGCTGATTGGCATTCGTTGACTACTCACCCGCATCCTGACAATATACGAAATAGCGTAAAGACGATCCTCTCGGAATATCTGGCTTGTGGTATCGATCCGGAAAAAGCTACCATTTATATTCAGAGCGATGTGCCGGAGGTGGTAGAGTTGTATCTATATTTGAATATGAACGCCGGTATCGGCGAGTTGATGCGTACGGCTTCCTTTAAGGATAAGGCCCGTCAGCAGTTGCATATCAGCAGGGAAGGATGTGAAGGCGATGTAGAGAAAGAGATTTTTAATGAAGGTAATAAACATAGCGTAAGCGCTGGTTTGTTGACTTACCCGACCTTGATGGCCGCCGATATTATTATCCATAAGGCGTTGAAGGTTCCTGTAGGTAAGGATCAGGAGCAGAATATGGAAATGGCTCGTCGTTTCGCCCGCCGTTTCAATTCTACCTATGGAGTAGATTTCTTCCCGGAACCAGCTTCGTTCCATTTGGGCGATAAGTCCGTGAAAGTACCGGGCTTGGATGGTTCCGGTAAGATGGGCAAGAGTGAGGGTAACGCGATCTACTTGATCGATGATGAGAAAACAATCAAGAAGAAGGTTATGAAAGCGGTTTCCGATGCGGGACCAACCGAGCCGAATAGCGTGAAGCCCGAGCCGATCGCCAATTTATTCACGATGATGGAAATTGTCTCCGAGAAAGAGACCTATGATTTCTTTAATGAGAAATACAACAATTGCGAGATCCGTTACGGCGATATGAAAAAGCAGTTGGCCGAGGATATCAATAAGTTCTGCGCTCCGATCCGTGAGCGTATCTTGGATATGGCCGCCAATACGGAATATCTGGATAAGGTAGCCCGTATGGGTGCGGAGAAAGCTCGTGAGAGCGCTTCTAAGACTTTAAATGAGGTACGCCAGATTATCGGTTTTCGTCCATATTGATGCTTATTAATTAAAAATAAGAAAAAGCGTTTAGGGATAAGTCCTTAAACGCTTTCTTTTTATTAAAACCATTATAAAGAACCTGAAAAGCGATTTGTTAAAAAGAAAAGGTTGTTACTTTGCGGTGAATAGTTACAGATAACAAACGTATGGCTGCTATTACCACCCAAGAATTTGAACATCATTTCAAGAGTTTATATAAGCCCTTGTGTTTGTTTGCGCTTCGTTATACCGATCAGGTAGACGATGCCGAGGATATCGTGCAACAGGCCTTCGCGGATGTATGGGATAAGAACCGGGCTGGTAATGTGATCGGGAATCTCAAGGCTTATTTATATCAAGCGGTGAGGAACCGTTCTCTTTCATTTACCTCACAACCCGTAAACGCTGAGGCCACCGAGCAGTTACCCGACGTAGAAGATACCTCGGAAGAGGAAGACATCCTGCGATCGGAGCGTGACGCCCGCCTGTGGGATGCTATCGATCGGTTACCTCCCGAACGGAAGAAGATTTTCTTGTTATCCAAACGGGATGGCTTGAAATACCAAGAGATCGCGGAGGAATTGAATTTATCGGTAAAAACGGTTGAGAACCAGATGAGCAAGGCATTGAAAGCTTTGCGAGAGACCGCTATCCGTGTTTATATGTTCTTTTTCGGATAAATTTTATAGAAAGGAATGGGGGTTTTTCATATTTCTCTGTCTTAGAGATAAAGGTTACTTGTTTATTTCATTAAAGCATGGAGAGTATATGAGGAAGTTGGTGGTATTTGTGATGTTGATGACGTGCGTGATCTCGGCCCAAGCGCAATGGAAAGTGACGCCGGAAGCCGGTATGAACGTGACAAAGTATAAGGGAGATGCCGCTAAGGTAGGCTTTAAGGCTGGGGCCGCAGTCTCTTATACATTCGGATCGGGCTGGTTCTCGCTTCAATCCGGTTTGTATTATGTGCGACGGGGGAAGGGGCTGTCTTCTTATAGTGAGATTTATGGAACTAGTGAGAGTCCATATGGGGGACGGGAAGGTACGAGTATATTTCTCTATCCCGTTTCCAGTGATTATTTGAATCTGTGGGGATACGGTTATGGTAATGGTTACGGCTTTACGGGCTTCTATTATGATACCTATGGAATTAAGGATTTTGATGTAGAAGGTATAAGGCATCGCAGTCAGAAGGAGCATCGTGAATATATCCAATTACCGATCTTGGCTCGTTTCGATTGGCAGGTAAGTAAGGATGTTCGGTTACATTTGGCGGTCGGTCCCTATTTGGCGGTTGGCTTGGGAGGAAAAGTGACGTATGAGGAAAGTGATTATTCTTTAAAAGGAAAGCTGCCCTATAATAAGGAAATATCATATAACCCGTTTAATCCCGGCCAAGGATATGCGGTAGCGCCTCGTTTTGACTGGGGAGCTACCATAGAGGCTGGTATAGAGGTGAAACGGGTCGCTTTTAAGGTTGGCTATGATCTGGGTATAGATAAGCAATACAAGGGATATGCTTATAACATAGGTCTGAACTATCATACGGCTAGTTTTACCTTGGGATACACATTTTAAAGAGAAAATAGGATGAAAGCGATGGTTTGTATAAAGTGGGTATTTATATTCGCGGTGTCGATGATGATTTTCTCATCTTGCGTATCGTCTAGGATCTCGCCGAGTATGAGCGTGGGAGTTCCATTGAAGAAGGGGCAGGCCCCAAATGTCGGATTCCAATGGTATGAGACTGGAAGGACTTATTAAATAGAAGGAATAGTTATGAATAATAACGAGCATGACAATAAATTGGAACAACGCATCCGTTTCGTAGCGAAACGCTATCGGGAAGGAAGCCTTGACCCGGATAAGGCATGGCAGAAGTTCGCTTCTGAGCATGTGATTAGCCGGAAGGTCTCGTTTCGCCGGTATTGGATCGGGGCGGCCGCTGTCGTGTTAGTGCTCGTAGGTCTGGGGACATGGTTTACGGTAGAGAGAAACGCCCCGGATTGGGTTGCGATTACTACCGCCCCCGGACAAATGAAAGATGTTTACCTTCCGGATAGTACCTTGGTCGCTTTGGCCGGCGATTCATGGATCCGGTATGACGCGAAGAGATATGATAAAGAGAGGCGTGCCGTGGAGATGAATGGAAAGGCCTTTTTCCAAGTGACGAGGAACGAGGCACGCCCTTTCTCAGTGAAAACGAGCCAAACGGAAGTTACGGTGCTGGGAACAAGTTTCCAGATAGATGAGAAGCCTACCGTTACGGAAGTCAATGTAGTTACCGGCAAGGTATGTTTTACCGCCGGGGAGGAAAAGGAGAATGTGATACTTACCGCTGGAATGTCGGCTCAGTATTCTATGGAGAACAAGGAGATAACGGTAGTGACGGAAGAAGACGTGAACAAGTTAGCTTGGAGGACAGGGCAACTTCGTTTTATGGAGACACCGCTGGATAAGGTGATTGAGGACTTGAGTGATTATTATCAAGTCAAGATTGCGAACCAGACAAAGAATGAGGGAGCGAGATTGACCGCTACTTTTAATAATCTGCCTTTGGAGGATGTCTTGCAGGTTGTTAACCAGACATTGGACGCACGTTTGGTTTCCACTTCGAAGAAATAAAATCAGATCATTTATGAGATCTATTGTTGTATGGCTGATAGGGATTCTTTTGCTTCCCGGTTGGATGGGACATCTATATGCGCAGATGCCCGAACCTACGCCGACGGTTACGTTGGATATGCGGCAGGTTCCCCTGTTGGATATATTGATGGAGCTTGAGAAACAAACCGGATTGTTCTTCTCGTACGAGTCTTCTCTGCTGAAAGAGCTGCCAGAGGTTTCCCTGTCGGTCCGGGATGAATCCTTGTCGTACTGCTTGAAGCGCTTATTTTCCCCATTACCGATTATCTATCGGGTTACGGGGCAATATATCATCTTAAAGCGAAAGCCCCGTCAATATACGATCAGTGGATTCGTCAGGGATTCAGCCTCGTATGAGAGTTTGTTGGGGGCTTCGGTTCTGGTGAAAAGTTCGAGGGGAGGGACGATGTCTAATAATTACGGCTTTTACAGCTTGATACTTCCACCCGGTAAGGTTCGCCTTAGGGCCTCGTATGTGGGCTTTAAGGCGATGGAGATAGAGATCGATTTGCAAAGGGATACGATGATCGACTTCCCGTTGAGGTCATTGGCCTCGTTAGGCGAGGTCGTTATTCGGGGGACCCGGCCTCGCTACGAGATATTGAGTAGCCGTGCGGGGGTGATCGACGTACCTGCCGAGCGGGTGAAGTCGATGCCCGCTTTGCTGGGGGAGGCGGATCTGGTGAAGACCTTACAGCAGTTGCCGGGCGTGGCGGTAGGCACCGAGGGAATGACCGGCTTGTATGTTCGTGGGGGCGGGGCCGATGAGAATTTGTATCTGCTGGATGGAAATCCGGTCTATCATGTGAACCATTTGTTGGGGTTTTTCTCGGCGTTCAACCCGGACGCGATAAAGAATACCCGGTTTTATAAAGGGAGCTTTCCGGCGGAATACGGGGGAAGGCTCTCGTCGGTTGTAGATGTCCGTATGAATGACGGTAACCGGCAGGAGTATCACGGGAATATCTCCGTAGGGTTGCTTTCCGCACGGGCGAATCTAGAGGGGCCGATTGTTAAGGATCGCTCCTCGTTTAATGTCTCGGTACGCCGTACGTGGTTGGATTTGATAACAGGGACGGCTTTGGCGATCGTTAATAAGAACAGTGATACCAAGGAGAGTTTCGGTTATCACTTTTTTGATATAAATGCGAAGGTGAACCATTCTTTCTCGGAACGTAGCCGGGCCTATTTGAGCTTTTATATGGGGCAAGATGCTTTTCGGCAGGGAAGCAAGGAGAAGCATGAGGATTCGGATGATATGTTTCTCTGGCGTTGGGGAAACTTGATCGGCTCCGCAGGGTGGAACTACGTGTTCGGGCAAAAGCTGTTTGGTAATCTAATGGTGGGCTACAGCCGTTTTCGCTCGCATATCCGGCAAGAGGCGAAGGGGTATGAAATCGAAGGAAATAGGGCAGAACGGCAATCAATTAAGCGGGATAGCCGTTATAAATCGGAGATGGAGGATCTGAGCGTACGGCTGTCAGTGGATTACAGTCCTTCAATGAATCACCGGATACGAATGGGCACGGATTACCTGTATCATAATTTTCGCCCGGAGAATAGCCAGCAACGGTCTTGGGTGAACGATTCGTTAGTAAATCCCGTATATGAGCTTTTGTATGATTATTCCTTGATAAAAGGGCATGAGTTCTCTTTGTTTGCCGAGGATGAGATGCGGGTCACGGATCGCTTGCGGGTGAATGCCGGATTGCGGTATACCTTGTTTCATGTAGAGAATGAGATCTATCATTCTTTTCAGCCTCGTTTGTCGGCACGTTATTTACTTCGTCCGGATCTATCGGCGAAGATATCCTACAGTAAGATGAACCAATATGTCCACTTATTATCGAATACCTATGTGAACCAGCCTACGGATATTTGGGTCCCGGTGACGGAGCAAGTCCCTCCGATGAGTTCTCACCAGATTACTGCCGGGCTTTATTATAATCTGAAACGGATGTATGATTTCTCGATCGAGGGGTATTATAAACGGTTGAATAACTTGATTGATTATAAGGATCATTGGCCGGTTGAGACACATTTCTCCGGTTGGGAAGACCGGGTCGGTTTGGGAAAGGGTAAGACCTATGGTGTGGAGTTTATGGCGCAAAAGACAAATGGGAAGACAACCGGATGGATCGGGTATACGCTCTCTTGGTCGGATCGGTGGTTTCCGGATGGTTCCGTGAATAAGGGGCGTCATTTCCCGTTTCGCTTCGACAACCGGCATAAGGTGAATGTGGTCGTTTCTCGTAAGTTATCCCGGAAGGTGGAGTTAACGGGAGCTTGGGTGTTCGCCTCAGGAAACCATATTAGCTTGCCGGAGTATAAATATCTGTCTCCGATTTATCAGAAAGAGAACGGGTATGCCGGAGTAGATTCATACAGACCGATGAATTCAGGTTTGAGCGCTCGTAATAATTATCAATTGTCTCCTTATCACCGTTTGGATCTGGGCGTGAATTTTTATCGATATAAAAAGAAGGGTCGGATGGGGATTTGGAACATAAGTATATACAATACGTATTTGAAACCGAATCCCTTCATGACGGAGGTTATGGTAAACCAGGATATAAATCAGCGATATCATGTAGTGCTACAGGAGACGATTTTGTTCTATTGCATGCCCTCGGTTTCTTATACTTATAAATTCTAGCTTATGAGAAGATATTTACCTTACCTGTTCGTGTTAGGATTATTGATGGTCTCTTGCGTTCGGGATGTGGAGATTGATTTGGAGGATCTGCCGGATCGGATTGTACTGAACGCATCGGTATGTCCCGGAAAGGAGGTGTGTGCTCATCTCTCGAAAACATGGTTTATCATGGATAGCGTTCCCGATTTTGAGCTATCCGACGCAAAAGTCCGTGTCTATGTCAATGATGAGTTTCAAGGTCTTATGCGCAATGATGACCTGCCGGAAGATTCTATACATTCACGGGGGCAATATGTTCTGCCCGGTTGTTTCGTGAGACAGGGGGATTGTTTGCGTATAGAGGCCGAGGCCGATGGGTATGAGCCGGTATCCGGGGAAACTCGTATCCCCGGTCGGGCACGGATTTATGAGGTGGATACCTTATCCTATCGATCTTCTGCCTGCTATGCCGAATATCTGCGTTTCTCTGTTAAAATCGGGGTTGAGACGGATTCCTATTATCGTTTAATCGTGGAGCAGATCTTGGACTTCCGGAAGGGGGATAGTACCCGTACCGTAACCTCTTTCCGTAGCTTAGGAGGATATAGTTGGTATTATTCTGGTTTTAGCGTGGATTATGAGGATCCTGTTTTCCAGTCTTTTGGAGGTAGTCCTATCACGAGCCAGATGGATGGGCGTTACTGTATGGGTGTATTTAGAGGGGAGGATCTGGTTAATACGAATGCTATTAAGGTTTCTGTTTTTCCTGTTGAATACTCGTATGAGAGTGATACCCTTTCTATGGACGTTCATTACGATGTGCGCCTGTTGTCTATCTCCGAGGATTATTATCGATATATGAAGATTATGAGGGGGTACTCTATCACGATCGGCGACGCGAATTTCGGGGCGTTGATAGAGCCTGCCGATACGTATTCGAATGTGGAGAACGGCTTTGGGATTGTCGCCGGATATCAAGAGGATAAATTGCGTATCACGATGCCGAGAGACACGGTGCCTCCTTATTGGAATCCTTGGGATGGATAAGCCCATCCCGCGTTGACGACCTGTGCTTGCCGGTTCATACATCATGAAGCGGTAAGTTCACGAGGTATGAAAAAAAGGCTTTTCCTTGATAGGGGTATTTCCGGGAGATCCTGTCTTATCAATGAACTCAATAAAGTAGAATGATGACAGAGTGGATGAATAAATGGCTTATGGCCATTTTTTGCTGGATGATTTTTATGCCTGTTCCAGACCTCTTGGCCCAATCAGCCAAGACGAAGGATGATCCCCGGATTACGTTGCGTATGAAGGAGGTTTCGTTGCCGGAGGTCTTGTCAGAGATCGAAAGACAGGCGGGCGTGACCTTCTCGTATGAGTCTTCTTTGTTGAAAGAGCTTCCGAAGATCAGTTTCCAAGTGAAAGATGAGACATTGACGGATTGTTTGACCCGCTTGTTCGAGTCGTATCCGATCGTGTATAAGGTGAGTGGAAAGATCGTGATTCTGAAGCGTAGACAGAGACAGGTAACGATCAGCGGCTTCGTGAGGGACCAAGCGTCCTCGGAGTCTCTGATCGGAGCCTCTGTTTATGAGGTCGCCAGCCGGAAAGGCTCGGCTACGAATAGCTATGGTTTTTTCAGTTTGACGCTTCCGCCGGGGAATATCCGCTTGCATGCTTCTTACATTGGTTATGAGAGCTGTTCCTTTAATTTCACGGAATTGGATAGGGATACTATATTAAATATTGAGTTGCGTCCGAACGCCCGTCTGGAGGAAGTGGTGGTTACCGCTTCGGAGCGGGATCGTTTGTCTGTAAATAACACCTTGATGGGAACGATGGAGTTTAGCCAGAAGACGATCAAGGCGACACCGACCCTGTTTGGTGAGTCCGATATCGTGAAGACCTTGCAACTGACTCCGGGTGTAGCCAGTGGGACAGAGGGACTGGCCGGTTTATATGTTCGTGGCGGCGACCAAGATGGAAATCTGTTTTTGATAGACGGTAATCCGGTTTACCAGATCAATCATGTCGGCGGGCTATTCTCCGCTTTCAATCCGGAGGCGATCCGTAATCTGGACTTTTTCAAGGCGGGTTTCCCTGCGAGATATGGCGGGCGACTCTCGTCTGTGGTAGATGTCCATACCAAAGAGGGCAATATGAAAGAGTACCATGGTAGCGTTACGATCGGGCTGATCTCCGGTAATCTGAGCTTGGAAGGCCCTATCATCAAGGATCGCACGGCTTTTCAGATAGCGCTTAGACGCTCGTGGCTGGATGTACTCTCTGCCCCAGCGATAGCGATAGCAAATAAGGTTCGAAAAGACGGTCATAAAATAAATCTTCGTTACGCTTTTCACGATTTGAATTTAAAGCTTAATCATCGTTTCAGCGATCGTAGCCGGATGTTTTTCAGCTTATATAACGGGAATGATGTATTAAAAGGAGGGGGAACGGATTTCTCAACAGAAGAAGAGCAAGTCCCTTATACGGATGGTACCCATTCATCGCTGCGTTGGGGTAATTTGATGGGAACCTTGGGCTGGACTTATGTCTTCAATAACCGTTTGTTCGGACGGGTTTCCGGGGTCTTTTCACGGTATCGCTCGAATGTACGGAGTTCAAAAGAATATAATTATGGTGTGGAAGGAGAAGATAATTATCTCTCTTCTTCATCGGAAACGAGTAGTTCTACCTCTATCTTGGATATGGGCGTCCGTTCCTCTTTTGATTACACGCCTTCTACGTCGCATGTGATTCGTTTTGGAGGGGATTTCTTGATGCACCGTTTCCGCCCGGAGTATAATGAGGTGAAAGCAGCCGGTTCCGGTATGCTGGAGTTTTCGAATATAGGGAAAATATATACGAATGATCTGCTATGGGCCCGTGAGGCGGCTGTCTTCGGAGAGGATGATTGGAATGTCTTACCTAGCTTGCGTTTGAATGCGGGGCTTCGGTTTAGCCTGTTCAATGTGGAGCGGAAGGCTTATACCTTATTGGAGCCTCGCGCTTCCTTGAGATGGTTGCTACGTGACGATCTTAGCTTCAAAGCCTCATACGCCCGTATGGGGCAATATATCCATTTATTGGGCAACAGTTATATAAATTTGCCGACGGATGCGTGGATGCCTGTTACCCGTAAGTTGAAACCTTTAATCAGCGATCAAGTCTCCGCTGGTTTCTATTATAATCTGATGCGTTCTTATAGTTTCTCGGTGGAGGGGTATTATAAATGGATGAAGAACCTGTTGGATTATAAAGACGGCTATTCCTTCTTGCCCGGTACGGCGGCTTGGGAGGAAAAAATGGCGGTCGGCAAGGGACGTTCGTATGGCGTGGAGTTCTTGGCTCGCAAGGAAAGCGGACGTACGACCGGTTGGATAGGATATACACTTTCATGGTCGGATCGGCGTTTCGATGAGATCGATAACGGGCGACGCTTTCCGGCACGTTACGATAACCGGCATAAGCTGAATATCGTGGTTTCGCATAAACTGTCGGATAAGGTGGAACTGACAGCCGCTTGGACGTATACTTCCGGCAATCGAATGACCTTGTCGTTGGAGAGTTATGAGCAAGCTGGTACGCTTACTATTTCCAACCAATACAAGATGAATAACTGGTGGGAACCATCCGGGGAAGTGGTGGATTTGTATACACGTCGTAATAATTACCAGATGCCGGCTTATCATCGTCTGGATTTGGGACTTAATATTTACCGTCCGAAGAAGAAGGGACGAATGGGCATCTGGAATATCAGTATTTATAATGTATATAGCCGGATGAATCCGTTTATGGTCTATAAAAGTGATAACTGGGAACGAACGAATAACTTAGTCCCGGGTTCTTCTTCTCCCTATAGCGGTAAAACAAAACCTTGTTTTAAGTTGATAGGTATTATGCCTATCATACCTTCCATATCATATACTTATAAATTCTAGGAAGATGAAACAGATAAAGAGTATCCTAATAAATACGATTTGTATAGTAAGCCTGTTTGGTTTGATGTCTTGCATCAAGGAGATCGATCTTGAATCCTTACGGCCGGATCCTACCTTGGTAGTGAACTGTGTCGCTATAACCGGCGAACCCTTAACCGTAAGTGTCTCCCGTACTTGGTTTTTCACGGATGATCATCCGAACGTGACTTTGGATAAAGCCGAGGTGAATTTATTCGTGAATGGCGTTTTTAAAGAGCGTATGAGCTTTCAGGAGGGGGATGAGGCATTTAACACGAAAGGTTATTTCAAGTCTGATTTTATACCGGTGAAAGGGGATCGTATCCGTGTGGAAGCTTCTTATCCGGAATATGGGGTGGCAAGCGCTGAGACGGTCATGCCAGCGCCTGCTCAGGTCTTGAAAGCGGGGGTAACCTATGCTACGGTAGCTGGCTCTTTTGGTTCTGCTCGCCAGAATGCGATTTATCAGGTAACGCTCAAAGATAACCCTGCCGAGGAGAATTATTATTTACTCCGTATGGAAGAGGGCATTCCTGTTTTTGATGGAATAGCTAAGGAATATACAGGAGAATATAAATGGTTCTCGGTGAGTCCAAACTATGCGACTGAACCTGTTTTTGGCCAATCGTTGACGGCCTTGGATCAAATCTTTGGCAATGACTGGATGTATGGGTATGATGGGAAGGTCTTTTCTGATGAGTTAATAAACGGGCAAGAATATACCTTGCACTTAACGGATGAGTATTATTATGAACCTTATTATGGATCATATCCGCTAAAAGTAGTCCCGGATTCGATAGGGATAGAAGATCTAAATGAGGAAGATTTTCTTCCGATTCCTCCCAAGCACCTACGGGTACACCTATATGCTATCTCAGCGGAATACTATCGATATCTGAAAGTTTTGCAAGATAAAGACACGGATTCAGTTTCGAACCTTTTGATCGATGGCGGTCTGGCCGAACCGATCCGTGTATTTAGCAATATAGACGGTGGTGTCGGTATCCTAGGCAGTTGCCATGTAGGAATGTTTGAGACGGAAATAGCGTCTTCCTCACATTCCAATCTTGAAGCGGCCCGATTTGAAGACGGGATAGACTAGGAACTGTGGTTCCATCTTCCGTCGTACCGGGTTGTATTCATAGTTGATACCGGCTCCCATCCAGAAATTATCAGTAACCTTGAACTCCATTGAGCCGCCCACTTGGGTATGGTAGAGAAAAGGGTTGCTGAGCATATGGGGGTTGTTGTACTCGTCGGCGTAATAAGCGTATTGTCCCCAGCCTTTCAGTTTCAACCAGTCAGTAGGTTGATATTCCACTTGTACGTTTGCGCCCGCTGTTATTCCGGGACTAGGGTTGAAGGGACTAAAGAAACGACCACCGAATCCTCCGCCATAAAGACTCCAATTGCCGCTGTGCCAAGAAATACCCCCGTTCATGATCGTCATGCCTCCGACTCCCGGCCATGTATATTGAACACCGTTAGCGATAAGATCGAAGCTCTCGTTTAGCCGTTTCATATAAGTCTCATTGAAATCCAACGCCATTGGCGATACCTCCCGAAGCATCGGGGTATATACGTTAAAGAACGGCTGATAGGCGGCGGAAGATATCTGCATATCCATCGGACGCTCTTGTAGGGACGTATGGGGAATATCGGGCGTGAACTCCCGCAATTTAATATCGATATCCCGTGTCCCCGCAGGGGTAAATGTCTTATAAGAGGCTTTCGGGATGTTCAACTCATACGTCTTGTTTTTAGGCAGGACGATGATTTTACCTTCTTTATTTAAAATAAACGAAAAGTCAGACTGTGCATGGATTCCAACGACACATATCCATGCCATGAATATAAATAATCCTCGTCTCATACACTCTCCTCCTATTTTTGATGTGAAGGTAACTTTTTTTTGAATAAGATGCAACTTTTAGGATACCTATTTCATCCATATAATAGAGAGCATAAGTACTTATGGATGAACAACTGTTAATCGATGGATGTATGCGAGGCGAATCATGGGCTCGTAAGGAATTGTACGAGCAATATGCTCCTGCTATGATGAGTGTTTGCATGCGTTACGTGGGTGACAGGGAGACGGCCCGTGATCTTCTGCAGGACGGGTTCGTGAAGATATTTACGAAGATCCGGTCGTATTCCGGCTCCGGGGCTTTCGGGGGATGGATACGGCGGATCTTTGTCACTACGGCTCTTGAATATCTCCGGTCTTCAGAGAACACGAGGCTAAGTGTAGGTCTGGACGGCTATGACGACAGTTTGGAAGATATCAACTATTCCGTATTGGACCGTTTATCGGCGGACGACTTGTTGGCTTGCGTGGCCCAATTGCCGCCGGGATATCGTACGGTCTTCAACTTATATGCGATAGAGGGATATACGCATAGCGAGATCGCCGAGATGCTGCATGTACAGGAGGCGACTTCCCGCTCCCAGTTTATCCGGGCGAGGAACGCTTTGCAAAAGAGTGTACAATCTTTAATAAGGCATGAAAATGCGGGACGATAAGGATCATAACGAACGGCTGGATGATTTCAGCGGCTATATGCGGCAGCGCTTGGAAGAGCACCGGTTGCCGGTAGATGCCGGCTGCTGGGATGAGGTGGAGGCCCGGATGAACCGGAGAGCGAGATCACGGGGTTGGTTGTGGACGGGAGGCTTGGCCGCCGCCGCAGTGCTGGCTTTGGTTATTTGGCTGCTACCTTCCCCGGAGAAGATGCCATTGGAGGAATTGAGCCCCTTTCAGAAAGAGATATCGGAGAAAGCGGAGGAAATGAATATTCTTCCGGAGCATCCCGTTTTACCTGTAGAGCCTGTAAAGAAACGTATAGCGAAAGTGCTGAAATGGGAAAAAAAGGCTAAGCTTTCCGCTATTGTCGGGGAAAAGGAAACGATCCGGGAGGATGAGAAGTGTGAGACTATCGAGATTATTGAGAAGGATGCGATTGCGGCTATCGTAGAAGAACCGTCTGCGAAGGAGGATGCGTCTGAGGATTCGACGGACATAGTCGTTAAGCGAGGTGACTCTACGGTTCCTCTACCGGAAGGCGAACGAAGTCCCCGACGAAAAGCCTCTTTGAAAAAGAAAGCCAAGAAGAGTAAACGGAATAAGTGGTTATTGGCCGCCGCCGTTGGCTCTAGTGGTTATGTAGATAGCTTTTTAAATACGGATATGAGTTATGGCGATGTTTCTTCTCCGGGAGATATGAATGTTCCTTCCCAAGATCCTGATCCGAATAAGCCGGATAAAGACGATAATGAGAAGGAGAATGGCAATACGCCTCCCCAAACGGCCTCATTCCGTAATGCCCCGGTATTACGGAGTTCTAAGGTGGATGAGAACTTCTTGGATAATCGTTCGTTCGAATCTTATCCGGACGTTAGCTACTCCCTTCCGATATCTTTTGGTTTTACGGTACGGAAGGATTTGAGCCGGCGTATAGCCGTGGAAAGTGGATTGATGTATACGTATTTATCCACTACATTCAAGAGGGGAGGGGATTGCCCGTCGGAGGTGAAATCGTCTTTGCATTATCTGGGTATTCCTTTGAATCTGGTGGTTTATGTATGGAGGAATCAGCGATGGAATGTCTATCTCTCCGGAGGCTTTATGATGGAGAAGGGTTTGCAGGCCGTGCATAGCGGTTATATCGCCGGAAACGGAACGACTATCTCTAAGAGCAAAAAGGAGGGCATCCACGGTATGCAATGGTCCGTGAATGCCTCGGTCGGTGCCGCTTATCGTTTCTATGGGGATTGGAGTCTCTATTTCGAGCCTCGCTTCTCCCATTATTTCGACTGTGATCAACCGGCTAGTATTCGTACAGACAAGCCGTTGGGATTTGGGTTGAGCGCAGGTATACGATATGCTTTTTAATGATTAAATCTATTATAATTATGCGGAAACTTTTTTATTGGGCGTTTGCCTTTAGCCTTTGCGTCTTAATGGGATGCAAGGATGATGGAGTGAGAATGGAGGTCGTGCGGTATGCTATCAACGAACCGGTATTCATGTCGATCTCCGAGTTTCGGAATTCAGTGAAGGTGACGGATGAGGTGGTGCCAATCACCAAGCGGGGTAAGATCTGTTTCTATAAGGATTACCTGTATATTTCTTCCCCGGATAAGGGCATCCATATCGTGGATAACAGGAATCCGGCATCTCCCCGGATAGCGGGCTTTGTAGAGTTGATCGGTAACGAGGATCTCTCGATCAAGGATGATAAATTGTATGCGGATTCGTATGTGGATCTGGTCTGGTTCGATATCTCCGATCCGGAGAGACCTGAATTGGAAGGTCGTGTGGAGAACGCTTTCCGTTATGCGCTTCCGACCATAGAGAATGGCTATGGGTTCGATTATAATATGTGTTATTCGGAAGAAGCGAGAGCGAAAGGTGTCGTGGTTGGTTGGGAGCCGAAGGAACGGGAGGAAACCATTTACCATTATCCGAGTTATGGCGGTGATCTGATGGCGAACGATGCGGCGCCGGGTACTTCCACGCAGGGCGTGAACGGATCTATGGCTCGTTTTTCTATTTATGGTAAGTACTTATATACGGTAGAACAGAATATCATGTGTGTTTTCGACCTGTCTGGAGACAAGCCTGTCTTGACGACAAACGACATTTGGTTGCAACGTGGTGTCGAGACTCTTTTCAACTATAAAGATAAGATGTTCATGGGAACTCCGACCGGCATGTTGATCTATTCGCTGGAAGATCCGCTAGCGCCTAAGTATCGTTCTTCCGTAAGTCATGTCTTTGGTTGTGATCCGGTTGTCGTGGAGGATGACTTAGCGTATGTGACCGTGCATTCCGGAAATACTTGCGGGCAAAATACCAATGAACTGATGCTCATAGACGTGAGTGATGTAGACCAACCGAACTTGCTGGTTACTTATGGCATGAAATGCCCGAAAGGACTAGGTATCGATAACGGTACTTTATTCCTCTGTGACGAAGGGTTAAAGGTCTTCAACGCGAAAGATCCTATGACCTTGCTGGCTAATCAGCTTGTTCATTATGCAGGTATGGAGGGTTACGATGTAATCCCTTTTAAGAATACCTTGATGATGATCGCCGATGATGGCCTTTACCAATACGATTATTCCAATTTACAGGCGATATCTCAGTTAAGTAAATTGCCAATGGGCGAATAGAGTTTAATATTCCTCTTCGCTATTCGCTTCGCAAGGTGTTTACCGGATTGCGGGATGCCGCCTTATAACTATGCCTGCTTACGGTCAGTAGCGTAACCATCAATACGATACCGCCGGATAGCAGGCTTGTTTCTATGGAGTACGTTCACGAAAATTCGCTACTTTTTATGTGTTATTTATGCGAGAATGTAAATAAAATGAGCTTCCTACTTTGATGTTATAATATTTATTCTGATCTTGCGGATGTTATTGTGTTTGATAAATTAAAATCTAAAACTATTATTATGAATCATTTTAACAATGTGCACGGACTAAAAGGATGCATTCGTTGTTTGACTTTAAAAAACGTGCTTTTAGCTCATTTTTTATTGGCTTTTTCAGTGGCAGGTAGTGTTTCCGCCGAGGTTTTGCCTACATCTTATTTAAATGGCATTGAACAACAATCCCGGAAAGTTGCAGGACGTGTTTTGCAAAGAGTTGATAACGAGCCGGTCATTGGTGCTAATATTGTTGTGACAGGTACAACAATCGGTACAATTACAGATGTGGAGGGACGTTTCTCATTGGACAACTTGCCGGCAAATGCCCGTACGCTTACCGTATCTTTTGTTGGCATGACTTCGCAAACGCTTCCGATCAAATCAGAGATGATGATACTTCTGGAGGATGATTCGGAAACATTGGATGAGGTGATGGTCGTGGCCTATGGTACGGCTAAGAAAAGTACATTTACTGGATCTGCCAGTTTGCTGAAGTCAGAGAAGATAGAGGCTCGTCCTGTTACATCGGCAACTTCAGCTTTGCTAGGATCTACGCCGGGTGTGCAAGTAGCCTCAGCCAGTGGTCAGCCCGGTTCAGATTCGGATATCTATATTCGCGGATTGGGTTCTATTTCTGCGACGAATACCCCTTTGATTATACTTAACGGCATGCCCTACGATCAGAGTATCAGTAGTATCAATCCCAGTGATATAGAGAGTATGTCTGTCTTGAAAGATGCTTCATCTGCGGCTCTGTACGGCGCACGAGGTGGTAATGGTGTTATCCTGATAACCACCAAGACGGGTAGTAAGGATCGTATGTCGGTGAATGTGAAAATCAACCAAGGATTCACGAATCGGCAAAGTCAGGATTATGAACGATTGGGCGTGAATGATTATTTGAAAGTATATTGGGAGAGCGCACGCAACCAGTTGATAAGTGGTGGTGCGTCACCAGAGCAAGCGGGAATGGCAGCCGCTCAAAACTTGATTTCAGGAACGCTGGGCTTCAATCCGTTTAACGTGCCGGACGATCAGGTCGTGGATGCGAACGGTGTGCTTAACCCGAACGCTACGTTCATGTGGGCGGATGATACCGATTGGGAAGACGCTATCCAGCGCACGGGCAGCCGTACGGATATAGGCGTGAGCGTGAGCGGAGGTAATAATAAGTCGGATTATTATCTTTCCGCCGGTTATCTGACGGAAGGTGGTTATATCATCGGATCGAAGTTCGACCGATATACCTTGAATACGAATGTAAACTCGCAGATCACCTCGTTCTTGAAGATTGGCGGTACGCTCTCCGGGAATATCAGCAAGGCGGAAGGGCAGCAGTCGCAAGCTTCGGGAAATAACAACAACCCTTTCCGATTCACTCGCTATATCGGACCGATTTATCCGATCCATGTACACGATCCTCGTACCAAAGAATATGTGCTGGATGCCAATGGCAATAAAGTGTACGACTTCGGTCAGGCCTATACGATCGAGGAGGGTGTGGAAGCGCCTTCGCGTGCGTATATCTCTGGTAATAACCCGGCTATTGAGTTGCAAAATATCAGCAACGGATACAAGCGGAATCAATTGAACGCGAAATTGTATGCAGAGATCCGTTTCTTGAATGATTTTAAGTTTACGGTGAACGGAGCCGTGGGAACAAGCTCTCGTTTAGGGCATTCGGCCAGTATCTATTATCCGGAGAAGACTGAGGTGGGGTCGAGCACGAAGACCGTTTCGTTTGAGACAACTTGGACGTTCAACCAATTGCTCTCCTATACAAAGAATTTCGGCAACCACCATGTCGATGTCTTATTAGGACATGAGAGTTATGATTATGAGTACAATTACCTGAAAGGCTCTATGCAAAACCAGACCATCCATAATGGCAACTTTGAGTTCAGCAATTATTCGGTGCCGGACGAGCAAGACTCTTATACGAATACCTACAAGACGGAGGGATTCCTTGCCCGTGCGAACTATGACTATAACAGCCGTTATTTCCTTTCTGCATCCGTACGCCGTGACGGATCCTCCCGCTTTTATAAGGATTCCCGTTGGGGTACATTCTTCTCGGTAGGAGCTGGTTGGCGTATTGACGAGGAGCGTTTCATGGAAGATCTTGATTTCATCGATTTGCTGAAGTTGCGTGTCGCTTACGGTGAGGTGGGTAATGATGCCATCGGTAGCTACTATGCTTGGCAAGCGGCTTACGAGCAGGCCATGAACGGATTGGAGGCCGGTTATATCCAGCAACGTGTCGTTCGTAATAAGGATTTGCAATGGGAGGTGTCTCGCAATGGCGACGTGGCTTTGGAGTTTGAGTTGTTTAAAAGTCGTTTGTCGGGTAGTATAGAGTATTTCGATCGTCGTTCCAGTAACTTATTGTTCTCGATCCCGCAAGCTCCGGATACGGGTGCTACTAGTGCATATAAAAACGCAGGTACGATGTACAACCGGGGTGTGGAGGTTGATTTGAACGGAAAGGTCATCCAAACAAAGGATTGGACGTGGTCTGTGGGAATTAACGCTACATGGTTGAAAAATCGGATTACCTCTTTGCCGGTAGAACCTTATAACAGCGGAGTACATCGGGTGGAAGAGGGCCATTCGCGCTATGAGTTTTATCTTCGCCAGTGGGCGGGAGTAGACCCTGCTACCGGAAACTCTATCTATGTGCCGGATCCGGAACTGACGGTGGAGTCTGTCGACCTTGTAGAGGTGGATGGAAAAACATATACGACTAACGTGAATGAGGCCATTTATGATTGGGCCGGAGAATCTACACCGAAGGTATCGGGAGGTCTTAATACGAACGTATCTTGGAAGAATCTTTCTTTAAGCCTGTTGTTTAACTTCCAGCTAGGTGGCAAGATGTATGATGTGGGATATTCCGATTTGATGACACAGCCTTCAGGATCCGCATCCTTGACTTCCAACAAGCATGTGGATATCTTGAATCGTTGGCAGAAACCGGGCGATGTTACGAATGTGCCTCGCATCGAGGATTTCGCAGATACGAATATGAATGCGGGAACTTCTACTCGTTGGTTGATCAGCTCGAATATGTTGGAGTTGGCTTCCGCTACTTTGAGCTATGATCTGCCGAAGCAATGGCTGGAGAAGGTTTCCATGCAAGGACTCCGGGTATATGCGTCAGGAGAGAATCTATTCTTACTGACGAAACGAAAAGGTATTTTCCCTCGTTCAAACATATTCTCAGGATATAGTGGTAATGCAGATGTTTATTTGCCTGCGAGAGTATTTACTTTTGGTTTGAATCTTACTTTTTAAATCATGTTTCCTATGAAAAAAATATATATACTAGTGTTGATATCCTTTGCGGTATTATTCAATGGCTGTAAGGAGGATTTTTTGGAGACAACTTCCACACAAACGGTGGATGAACAAGCGGTGTTCAATGATACCCAATCGGCTATGTTGGCTGTAAATGGCTTGCATAAATTGATGTGGACGGGCGATCTGTCTAGTTCTGCTTTTTATGGCGGTTACGATATGTTGATGATTTGGTATGAGGTGATGGGGGATGATTTGGTATATACGTACAGCAATGCGCAGTTCCAAAAGCAGGCTCAATGGTCGAGCCATCGGAATGCGACGATCGGTAGCGCGACCCATTTTTATCGCTTGTTGCAATATTTTATCTCTAACAGTAGTATGATTATCGATAATATCGATGCTGCGGAAGGTTTGGAGAGCGAGAGGAATTATATCAAGGGACAAGCCCATTTTTACCGGGCTTTCGCCTATTTCACGATGGTACAGATGTATGGCGGCCGTTATAAGGCAGAGGGCGATAACACGCAATTGGGTGTGGTAATTCGTAACGATAACTCAACGGAGCCGAGAGCGAGAGCTTCTGTAGAGGAGGTGTATACGCAGATCAATGAGGATATCGACTTGGCGATCCAATTATTGGGTGCTACGGAGGAGAAACGGACAAATAAGTCGCATATTGATTTGCACGTGGCTCGCGGTTTGAAGGCTCGTATCTTATTGACGCAAGGTAAATGGTTGGAAGCGGCTGAAATGGCTAAATTGGTCGTTGACCTATCAGGAGCCAAATTGCAAGATGATACCTATACGACATTGAATGATCGTTTCAGCGATCAATCAAATACAGAATGGTTGTGGGGATCGAATCCTTTGTTGCAGCAAGCTCCGAACTTGACTCACTTCCATGGATATATGTCGAATGAGATCATTTCGTATAATGGCAATACCCCTCGTGCGATTTATAATAAGTTATACGACAAGATCAGTGATACCGATGTGCGTAAAGGAATTTGGTTTCCGAGGGCGACCGATCCCAATACCCTTCCGCGACCGATCCGGGCGGAGTGTAACAGTAAAGCGTATGCTAATTATATGGCCAATAAGTTTATCGTATCGGATCCTACGACGAAAGGTGGCAGGGATGTTCCTTTCATGCGCTTGCCGGAGATGATGTTGATCATGGCGGAGGGATATGCACGTGCTGGGGAGCCAGGCAAAGCGGCTCAGGCTCTTTATCCGCTGGCAAGTCATCGGGATCCGGAGTATACGTTGTCTACGAAAACGGGCGAAAACTTGATCGAAGAGGTGATGACTCAACGTCGCATAGAGCTTTGGGGGGAAGGTTTCCGTTGGTTCGACTTGAAACGTTTGAATATGGATTTGGACCGTGGACCGGCTCCTCGTCCTGAGGTTTTCCCGAATGGTTTGATTGAATATTGGAACAAAGACGCAATGCCTAAAGTGGTGGATCCAGAAGCTTCTAATTACAATATGTATGGAGATGGAACGGTGACGGGTAACGGGAACAGATATCGCCCGGCCGGACATAGGGATTGGCAATGGGCTATTCCTGATAAAGAGACTCAGCTGAATCCGCTTTGCGAACCGAATCCATAAAGTAAATAAATAGTTATGAGAAGATTTTTTTTAATGTGCCTGTTGCCAATCTTCTTGGCGACAGGTGTTTTTGCTCAACCACAAGCGGATGAGTATCCGTATGATTTGACGTATTTCTTGCCGGAAGGTTCTCATGTTTATGACCCTCAGGTTCCTACCCCGGAAAAAATCTTGGGATTCCAGCTTGGAGAACAACATGCCGGATGGGATCAAGTAGTGGAATATATGAGAACATTGGCGCGATGCAGCGACCGTGTCACGATTAGGGAGACGGGGCGTACCTATCAGCACCGTCCTTTTATAGAGGTCGTGTTTACTTCGGCCAAGAACCAAAAAAATATAGATCGACTGAAGGAGGAGCACTTAAAGTTGAGCGACGTGGCGAAATCGAGAAGCGTGGTGATAGACGACATGCCTGTGATCGTAAGCTTGATTTATAGCATTCATGGAAATGAGGCATCGGGTGTGAACGCTTCGTTGGCTGTTGCCTATCATTTGGCGGCGGCACAAGGGCCTGAGATCGAGGAATTACTAGACCAAGAGATTGTCGTGATGACTCCCGGAGCCAATCCGGATGGAATCAATCGGTTTGCGTCGTGGGTGAATTCCTCTAGAAGTTTCACGAATGTTAGCGATATAAAATCACGTGAGTTTACCGAGCCTTGGCCTTCCAGTCGTACGAACCATTATTGGATCGATTGCAATCGCGACCTGCTTATGGCACAACATCCCGAGGGAATCAATGGCTTAAATGGATATTTTGAATGGTTGCCCAATGTGGTCGTGGATCAACATGAGCAAGGGGCGTTACGTCCTTATTATTTCAGTCCGGGACATCCTAAGCGTACTCATCCGTTTACTCCCCAGCTTAATCAAGACTTGACGGCCGAGATTTCTTCTTATACGGCAAAGGCACTCGATCGGATTGGGACGACTTATTATTCGAAGGAGGGTTATGATGACTTCTATTACGGAAAAGGGGCTGCTTATGGAGATGCGCATGGATCCGTTTGCCTGCTATATGAGCAAGGTTCCACGCGCGGACATTTGCGTAATACCCCGAGCGGGGAATGGACCTTTGGCTGGACGATCCGGAATCAGGCATTAGCCTCTTGCGCTACGCTGGAAGCGGCCAAGGCGATGCGTACCCGTTTGCTGGCTTATCAGAAGGAATATTATGAACGTACGGCTTCTGAGGCGCGGAAGGAGGCGGTACAGGGCTATGTGTTCGATACACGCGGATCTAAGTCTGTCGCTTTTCATTTCTTGGAGAATATGGCCCGTCATCATATCGAGGTCTATCAGTTGGCGAAGGACTATCAAGCCGCAGGTAACAAGGAGTTCCAAAAAGGTTCAGCCTATGTCATTCCGGTGGCGCAAAAATACAGTACGATGGTTAAGGTGCTTATGGAGGATTGTTTAGAATATACGGATAGTACTTTCTATGATATCTCTACATGGACGTTCCCGCATGCGTTTAACTTGGAGTGTGCTCCGGTGAAGAGTGTCGCCGGATTGATGGGTGATCGGATTGAGCGAAATGATTTTCCGCAAGGACGGCTCATCGGCGGGGAAAGCCGGGTGGGGTATGTGTTTGAGAACCGGGAGTTTTATGCGCCTAAGGTAGTCTATGAGTTGCAGCGTAAGGGGATTCGGGTCAGTGCGACCAACCGTCCGTTCCAATTTAAGAACGAAGAGGGAGAATGGACGATGGGCTATGGTACCTACCAGGTATTGACGCATAATCAGCCGCTTCCTTCGGATGTGCTCTATGCGACATTGGATGAGTTGGCGAAAAATACGGGAGTGGATATCTATTCGGTCAACACGGGATTGATGGCTGATGTGGATTTTGGCAGCCCGGCTTTTAAACCATTGGAGCAGCCGAAAGTGGCTATGTTGGTAGGACGTGGCGTAAGTATCCCGGAATCGGGTGAGATTTGGTTCTTGTTGGATAAGCGTTTTCAGATGCGTCCGGTATTGATAGAGAACCCGTCTTTGACAGGCAAGGACTTGAAGGCTTACAATGTTATCATTTTGGCTAATGGTGTTCCAAATCTAACTAAGGGTACCGAGACTGCCTTGAAGGAGTGGGTTGCTGCCGGAGGAGTGTTGATCGCTACCGGAAAGGCTAGCGCATGGGCTAGCAAACAAGGGCTTATCTCTTTAAAGACAAAGGAAACATTGCTTGAAAAGGCGGACAGCTTATCGGTTTATCGTTCTTTTGCGGATAAGGCGGAAGCAAAAGCCGGAAAGTTGATCAAAGGGGTAATTCTGAACTGTCATTTGGATAAGACGCATCCGCTAGCTTGGGGACTTGATCAAGATGAGATCGCTGTTATAAAAACGAATGATATCATTTTCCAGAAAGATAGGGATCCATATGTTTCGCCTTTATATTATACCAAGAAGCCCTTGTTGTCGGGATTCTTGTCGGCGGATAATGCGAACCTATTGAGAGAGGAGCCTGCTATAATGGTGAAACCTTATAGAAGCGGTAAGGTGATTGTTTTTGCTGATGATATGAATTTCCGTTCTTACTTCTTTGGAACTAGTAAGTTGTTCATGAATGCGTTGTTTTATAACAAATGTATGTAGTTGTCGGATGAGTACGCAACGAAATATATTGTGTCTCATGGCTCTTGTTTTATCAGGAGCCATGGAATTAGCCAATGCTTGCACGTCGGCTATCATTTCTGGCAAGGTAACACCTGACGGACGTCCGATTATGTGGAAAAATCGCGATGCGGAAAACTTGAAGAATTGTGTGCGGTCCCATTTATCTCGCTCGTTCCATAATCCTTTGATGGGTATCGACTTGAAAGATGGAAAACATAATAAGCCAGAGACTTCCGGTTGGTTTGCGGAGCAGGATTTTATCGCTCGTAGAAGTACCTCTTGCGCTGTGGCTATTCAAGGTGTACGGCCGGACGAGGATGCTTCGTTCACTACGATGTGGACGGTTATCGGTTACCCACCGGTTACTCCTGCGGTTCCGGTTTGGTTGAAAGGCGCCGATAAGAAGTTGCCCAAGGCGTTAACTGTCGATCAAAATAAACATGCTCCGTTATGTGACGCGTCGAACATGCTTCGGGATAAGATTTACAGTTATCATCGGGGGACGAATACGGAAAGTTATTTCCATTGGGAATTACTTTTCAATCTAAGCGGCAATGGGTATATGCAGCAAACCGAGCAATTGGAGGAGGAGTTATTCGAACGTTTTTATTCCTCCATCGAAACGTGGCGATCAAGGTCGGTAATTCCCGAGGAATTAGTTTTCAATTTGTATGATGATTGTGATGCATTCCTTGATGAGAAGACACTGAGGTGAGTATCCAAAATATTCCTTTTCGCTATTCGCTTTGTAAGGCATTTACGGGATTACGGGATGCCGCTTTATAACTATGCCTGCTTACGGTCAGTAGCGTAACTATCAATACGATACCGCCGGACAGCAGGCATGTTCCTATGGATATGTCCACCCGATATACGAAATTCTCCAGCCAACAACTCAGCGAATACCACGTGATAGGAACGGCAATCGCGAAAGCGATCCCTACCCAGCCGATAAACCGACGATTTAATAGATACAAGATCTCCCCGGCCGTAGCCCCGTTTACCTTACGGATACCGATTTCTTTCGTACGCTGCCGGATGGCATAGAGAGCCATGCCGAATAATCCGAAGGCGGTTAGCAGGAGGCTGATGATCGAGTACATGATGAGCAAATGTGCCAGTTCGATCGTTTTTCGGTTAGATAACATAAATTCCTCGTATATATCTTGGTATTCGAAAGGTACGTTGGGGTTGATCTTTTCCCATGTTTGTTGCAGTAAAGCTAGAGTCTCGGCTCTGCGCTCCTTTTTCAGTCGGATTTGGACGAGGTTATAGGGGGGAGTATGCGTTAGGTAGGTCAAGCTAGGGTAAACCTCTTGTCGTAAGGTTCCTGTATATAGATTCTCCACGATCCCTGCTATAATCGCTATCGGTTCTCCCTCCTTTTCCATCTTCCCGAATTCAGTGTCGTAAAGGCGGACAGGCTTACCCACGGGATTCTCGCCTTTGGGCACGAGCAAACGTGCGTATTGTTCGTTAATATAGACGGGTGTGCTGTATTGTTTTAGAGCCTCTCGCTCTGAGAGTCCTTGAAGAATGTTTATCTTCATAACCTTTAGGAAAGTACTATCACCTTCGTATTGGCCTAGCGTATAATTTAGTTCGTTTCCGTTTTCGTCTTTCAAGACCATTGTCCGCAAGTTGAACTGTATGATCCCGCTTTTCGAAAGGCACATCTCTTCTATGGAAGGATAACGCCGGATCTCTTCAGAGAAGGTCTGTATATGGTTCCCACTCCAGTCGGCTATTTCGATGAGATCCCGGTAACGTTCACCGCTTGTCTGAGTGAGCGTTAGTTGCTGCCGTACGGTTAGCGTGGCGAATACCAGAGCTATTGAGATGGCGAATTGTAAGATGGAGAGCCCGCCTATGATTGTCCGCTTCCGGGTACCGGTGGTGAATGATTTATACTCGGAATGGGAAAGGGAGTTGATCTTATGGCTCATATATAATGAGGGGATAATGGATAGAGCTAGGATGAGTGCCACGATCACAGGTAAGACCTGTCCACTAAAGAAAAATCCCAAGGAGATACGTCCGGAAACGATCCGGTTGAAAGCCGGCAGGAAATCCAGTGTAAGTAATAAGGATAAAAAGAAAGCGATCAGCACGGTAAGGAAAGTATCCAAGAATAGCTGGCGATGGATTTGCCCAGCCGATGCTCCCATCACTTTCTGGGTGTAGATCATCTTTACCTGTTGCAAAATGCGGGAGAAACTTAGGTTGGCATAATTGAAACAGGCGATCACGAGGATTAGGATGGCCGAGAACAAACCAACGTACAGTAAGTCTTTCTGGTTTCGGTGGATATAGGGGATGTATTCTTGTGTATAGGTTTGCTCTTGGAAATAACTCTCTTGGAGGGTATAGAAATAATACTGTCCGGTTCCGTTGAAAGTAGGTACCTTATCATCCTTTAGTTTTTGAGTGAACGTATCGATGTTGAAGAGATCGTTTACCAGTAATAAGGTAGGGCCGCCATTGAATTGGGAGGTAGTGCCTGCCAATGCGTTGAACTTCAAGAATGATTGAGGGTACTCTTTGATAACGGCGGCGACCTCGTAGGTAATCGTCTCGTTCTCATAAGCGTACTTTGCCAAGAAGGTTTTACCGATAGGATCCTCGTTCCCGAAGAATATCTTCGCTTGGTATTCGGTCAACGCAATTGCGTTTGGTTGGGTTAATGCCTTGTTTATATCTCCTGCCATTACCTTGTAAGGGAAAAAGCGAGGAAAGGAGGGATCAGCTCTGACGATCGAGATTGGGTCGAAGCGCTTTTCTCCTATCGTGATGGAGGCGGCATTCTCTATGTTCAGTCGTAAATAATCCTCAACTTCCGGGTATTGGTCTTTTAGCTGCACAGGGATCGGCCCTTTAATAAAAGATACTTTCTCTCCGGAGGTCAAGGGAGAGTCTTGTGCCATATAGATGATATGCGACTTATTGGGATTATGGGCTTCTATCCTAGATTCATAAATGACGTATGAGATCAGTAGGTTGGTACAAGTGATGCCTGCCGCCAGGCTCAATAAGGAAATGACGGCGAACGTCTTGTTTCGCCACCAGCTACGGAATATAAGTTTTAGAGATATGGATTCCATGGTTTTATCTGTTTGTTGGTTCAAAGCTATCCGGTTGCGTGGAATATGGCAAATAAAATCGGAGGAAACGATCGTAAAGAACTGGATTTGTCTAAATATTGGACACTGAGACCCGGGAAAAGATCGTATCTTTGCGTACGAAAAAAAGAGGAGGCTTAATGCGTGACGCGAAGATTATAGTCGTAGATGACAATGAGGCGATATTGAGAAGTCTGCGGACGGTCTTGTCCCATGAGTTTAAGACGATCGTTACCGTATCATCTCCCGTATTATTGCCTGCCCTTTTGCGGAATGGAGATGTGGATTTGGTTTTACTGGATATGAACTTCGGCACTGGAAAGCAAGGCGGAGGGGAAGGACTTTTCTGGTTGGATCGTATCTTGGAGCTTAAGAATCCTCCGGCCGTTATCTTGATAACCGCTTTTGGGGATATCGAGTTGGCTGTATCTTCCCTTAAAAAGGGAGCCACGGACTTTATCGTGAAACCTTGGGATAACGAGAATTTGATTCAAGCACTTACCCACGTCTTGGAACGTCGTGCGGAATCAGATGAGAGAGAGATTTCCTCTGTGGCAGAATCTCTAGTCTCCCATCCTTGTACGTTGGAGGATATGGAGCGGCAGTTTATCGCCGAGGTATTGAAAGAAAAGAAAGGGAACCTGACGCTTGTGGCTCAACAATTGGATATTAGCCGCCAGACCCTTTATAATAAGATGCGGAAATACGGGTTGTAGATTATAAGGAGAGTAACCATGGTTAACCGGAATTTATACCTGAAGATTATAGGGAGCGTTTCCTTAATCGTACTTTTTGCGTTACTTGGATCTGTATTGTTGATAACCGGTATTTCTTATTTTTTATCCTTTGTATGTCTGTGTGTTATCCTGTTGATAACTCTGTTGCTAATCCAGTGGATAAACGGTACAAATCGTAAGATCGCTATTTTCTTCGAGTCGGTTCGTAATGGGAATACAACTTTGCGATACCCGGATAAAACGAATGATCCCTTTGTAAAGGACTTATATGCGGAAATGAATCGGATTATCCTCCTATTCAGTCAAAACCAGAATGAGATGGAAGAGAAGCGCTTGTATTACGAGAGCATCTTGCGGGTACTGACGCATGAGATTCGTAATTCGATTACGCCAATCCGTTCCTTATCTGCTGATCTGTTGAAATATTCCGATACATATACTCCGGAGCAATTACGGGAAGGTTTGGAGGTTATTCATGGGCAAGCGAAAAATCTATCCGCTTTCTTGGATTCCTACCATCGTCTGACGCATCTTCCGGAGCCGGAAAGAACCGAGGTGCCTATAACCTCTTTATTTCGGAAGATGGAACGGTTGTTGTGTGCCGAGGCGGGTAGCGACCGTATTCGTTTCTCCTCTGCGGAAGCTTTAACGGTACATGCGGACCAAAACTTGATTGTGCTGGCTCTGATTAACTTGATCCGTAACGCATTACAGGCGATAGAGGGGCAAGCGGATGCCATCGTCTCCGTAGAAGCCTTGGAGGCTGATGGTAGGGTATATATAACTATAACAGACAATGGCCCCGGCATTTCTCCGGAACTATTGTCTGCTATTTTTACGCCTTTTTTCTCTACGAAGTCCGGTGGTAGCGGCATCGGTCTCAGTATCTCCCACCGCATAATGCGATTGCATGGCGGCGATTTAACCGTTGATTCCTTGCCTGGTGTCCGTACCGAGTTTCGTATGACGTTCTAGAATATGACTTTCTTGATTTTTTCAACAATCAAGTTGAAAGGCTCGGCTTTTACATGGCTGCATATTCTCACAACGTCTCGTTTTGTGTAACCTCCTATTAATTGGCAAATAACGAAGCTTTTCTTTGTTAAGTTTTTTGTTAGCATAGAGTCTTCTAAAGGAAATGTATATTGTGGATTATAGTTTTTGGAAGATATCATAGCTAGGTAAAAGAAATCTTCAGCTGCTTGCAAATCATCGTTTGAGATGACGATAGCCATGTGAGGTTTGGTTATTCCATTAGGAAATAGATAATTGACTTCTACAACATCTCGTTGATGTATTTTCATTCGATGAGATATTTGGATATATATGCTGCCATGGATTGTCTGGAATGGGCTAGAAATAAATCTTTCTCATTCATAGGACTGAAAGGTTGGCTATCGCTTTTCCTTTGGTTGGAAATGTTGTGTTTAGCCATCTTGGGCGACGAAACATTTCTAGTTGGTCTGGTTTTTGTCGTTCTCATATCTTTTGTTTTTATGTTATTGGCAAATATACGTATTTATTTCAAAAGATCTCCTGTTTAAATGGAAAAAGAGATTATGGCTAAAGCTTATGGTATAACTATCGCTTTGGCCATAATCTCTTATAAGATTGTCTGATCAATACCCCAACTCAAATGGTTGCTCTACGGCAGGTACGCCTTCGGACATCCATTTAGGCATTTTATCGTTCTTTAGGTAATGGTTGAAGAATTGGAACATGCGGCGTTGGAAATCGATGCGGTTTGCCATATGCATCGGCCAATGCGGTTCGCCTGTATAATTCAGTAACCAGCAAGGTTTACCTAACCGTTTCATGGCAACGAAATACTCGATACCTTGGTACCAAGGCACATGGCCGTCGGCATCGTTGTGCATGATCAATATTGGGGTCTGCACCTTATCCATCGTGAACAACGGCGAGTTTTCCAGATAACGAAGTGGAGAACTCCATGGCGTAGCTCCTAAACGGCTTTGTGTATGCTCGTATTGGAAAGAGCGGGCCATGCCGGAACCCCAACGGATACCGCCATAAGCGCTAAACATATTTACGACAGGCGCCCCAGACTCGATAGCGGAGAATAAATTCGTGCGAGTCGCTAAATAAGCTACTTGGTAACCTCCCCAGCTATGTCCTTGCGCACCGATCCCTTTTTCGTCGATATATCCTTTGGCGATCATCATGGTGATACCCGGCATCAAGCAGTTATAGCAGCTTTCTCCCGGATAACCATCTACATAGCGAATGTCCGGGTTGAAGATGACATATTCGTTGCTATTGTATAAGTGATAATCGATCGTAGAACGATGCGGTTCCGGCATACGGTAATTATATAAAGTCTCCGAATTCCGCTCGTAGAAGTTTACCATCATCGGGTACTTCTTGTTCGGATCAAAATTCGCCGGCTTATAAACGACACCTTCCAGTGGACGGCCGTCCAAGGAAATCCATGATACCAACTCGGCGGTACCCCAGATAAAACCTTCCTGCTGTTTGTCTCCATGCGTCAATTGCACGGATTTCTTGAACGCCAAGGTCGAATAGTGGATATCCGGGTATTGCTGGAAGGTTTCCATCGTATAGATCACGTCATCCGTATTCTTCGCCTTGTTGATAGATCGCAGCATATAATTACCCGCCAGCAAAGTCTTCGGGGCGGCAGGAGCAGAGAGGCGTGCGTTGTAGAATCCGTATCCTTTTGTGGCCTCGTTGAATCCTTTTAATAATTGCGGTTTGCCGAGGTCGATAAAGCGAGCCTCTTTATCCAGTTGTTCCAAGCGGTAGGAAAGTTTCTCCTTCCTTCCGTTCACGGTCAGGTTGATCGGTGGGGTGGCTGCGGTCGGATCGAATTTCCAGATGTCGTAACGATCATAGATCAAGAGATTTTGATCGTTCGCGGTCCAGCCGGCGGCTCCATGCGCATAAGGATAATCGGGAACGTCGTTCTCCTCGTCCCAAGCCGGAAAGCTTTCCGGAGTGGTTAGGCGATATTGCTTACCTTCCGCCAAGGCGATCGTGTACCAGCAGCTATCCGTCTCGCCATACCAATATGCATATTTACCTTGTGGGGAGAGGCGGAAACGGCCATAATCCGCTTGGGCGATTTGCTTGCGCTCCCCGTTATCCAACGATACGGTATAATAGTCGCTGCGTGTGCGGGCCTCCCACATGGAAGACAAAGAATAGGGACGGGAAGTGGAAAGGAGCGCCAAGGGTGCGTCACCCTCATTACCCAATTGGATATTCGGTAATTCCTCATTCGCCAATTGGAAGATAGAGCCGTTGCCCAGATTATAAACCGCTTGATAGCTTTTCCTTAAGTCTTTTTCCTTGTTATAATTCTGTACGGTATATTGTACGGGCTCATCCCAACTCCAAACCTGTACGTTCGGACGATTCTCGGCTAGTTGGGTCGTGTCTTTTTGCCTCGGCTCCGGTGAGGTACCGAAGAACAGACGGGAAGCGGATTTCGAGAATTGAAGCATCCCGTTCTCATTGATTACCCATTCAGCGGGGAAAGCCCTGTTTCCACGGGTGGCGATTTCTTTCGCGGGAGCGTTATGTTCGGATAGCCATAAGCTTAACGCTTTGTAAGAAGAATCTTTGTCGGCGCAATATAAGAAAGCCAGCCGTTCTCCTTTCTCGTCGAACGTGGTTTGTTTGAATACGCCTTTTCCCTCTTTGATGAGCGCCGGACTTCCTTTCTCCGGATTCAAGGTGAATATACCTGCTTCTCCTTCCGCCGCGCTCGTGTAATATAGCATACCGCTTTTCTTGGCGAATTGGAAATCCGTTACGGTCGGGAACTGGAAGGTCTTGCTTCCATCCAGCGAACGGACGTACAAAGTGGAGTCCTTCCGGCCCCTTTGATAAGCGATCCAATCTGCCTCGTCCGCTAATTTGAAGGTTTTGAGGGAGTCTATCGTCTCCTTTTTACCGGCGACGGAATAGATTACCAAGGTGTTCATCGGCATCTTGTCCTCTTTCGTCTTCAATACTTTCAGGGAATCTACCGTAGACTTTCCGGGTGTTTGCGTGACAACCAGATAACCCGAGGAAGCGGAGAACGCGAACTTATCGGCCGGAGAAAAAGTGGCGGTCTCTTGCCCTTGGGCCGCATACAAATAAACGGTAGCGTCACCTTCCCAAGGTTCCATCTTGCAAGCTACCCATTTTCCGTTGTCCGAGATCTCCCGGTCCGTGATTCGTTGCCAAGTGACTAGGTCATCGATTGTCAAGCTTTTAGAGGCGTTTTGTGCGAAGGCCGGGGAAAGACTTCCCAGACATGCTACAAAAGCCAAGTACTTTAAGTGTCTCATCGTGGTTGTATATTGATTTTGAAGCAAAGATAATGGCTTTATCAGAATCTTTATTGCTTTTGACCGGAATTTGCTTCTGGAAAAACACGTACGTGTTTCCGAGAAAACATGTACGTGTTTTTTGTAAAAGTCGTACGTGTTTTCTGGATAAGGTAATGGCGTTTTTAATGTATTGATTATCAGTGTCCTTTTTGAGCGTTCTAATGATCGCAGTTATAAGCGGCTTACAATGGGCATTATAAAGGTGTTACAATGCCTATTGTAAAGACCTTATAATGGGCATTGTGGTGATAGGAAATTCCTTTGGTCAACGGTAGGAAAAAAGGTTTGTAAGTGGTTAGTTATTCACTTCCCAAGCCGTAAGTTATTCACTAGGTATAGCCGTAAGTTATTCACTCGACAAGCCGTTAGTTATTCACTTGGGAGACCCAAAACAGGGCAGTTTATATTGAATATGTTATTTATTGTAGGAAGATTTTTAGTAAGCCTTTATTCAATGTACGCACGTACATTATATTATATACATGAAAATGAACGGTGAAAACGATCGTTTAGATTAGTCTTTTGCAAAGGTACGCGTTTCTTTGACACTTGCAACCCTTCCTTGCTATTTTTTTTGCCCCTTATCGGCTTTCTTATCAATAGAATAGAAACAACCGATTCGGCAGACGAACCTCTCTTTTTCCTCCTTTAAAAACGCAAGATCTAAACGATCGTTTAAACTAGTCGTTTCGGTATAGACGAAGGATGATTAAGGATTTGATAGATATTCAATTAACACTATTATTAATATTTAAATTTTCGATTTATGAACAGAAAGATTTCTACATTGTTTACGGCGGGTCTGCTGATGGCGGGTTCGTTGTGCGGTAGTGCTTGGGCGCAAAGTTCTATTCAGCAATTGGCTGGCTTTGTGAATGGACAGGGGACGTTTACCGCAACGCCTGCTACGGAATTGAAGGCTGGACACCAGTATGTATTTGTTAATGATCAGACGAATAATGAGGCTTATGGTCATGAGCTATCGGGTAGCACCATTACAGAGTCTACGATAGGATTATCTACGCCTCTTGCTGATAATGATGATGTTAAACAGTATGTTTGGACTGTTGGCATAACTGAATCTCCGAAAGGCTTCTTCTCTTACAATTTTACGAATGTTGAGACAGGAAAGCTTTTAAGGGTTAATGTCGGCTTTACGGCTATAGAGAAAAACACGAAAGTAGAGGATAAGAATACGAATAAGGATTTCGTATTTGATGGATCTTCTGTTTCTGCTCTTACGGGAGGTGCATATTCTGGCACGAATAACAATTTGTATATTTATTCATCTTCTACTCCTCTCAACGGCTTGAATTGGGGTAGTAATGTGTCAACAGTATCTACGACGATTGCGGCTCCGATCTTTTACGAGGTTAAGTCTGAGTTGTTGACGAATTCAGAGGAATTGAACGCATTGTACAATACATCTGGTTTCTCTTTCGTTTCTAAACGTCTTAAAGATCAAGGTGAAGAACCTATCGGTAACTTGTTTAACGACAAAATGGTGGTAGCTCGTTATTTGGCTCGCCCAATTACGATTGATGCTACACAATACCCGGGGTATTCAGGATCTTCTTCAGACTTGCAGATTCCTGCCGGTATGTACTTCTTTACGAAAAATGCTCCAGCTTTAGATAATAGTGACCAAGTGGTTAGGGACTATAATGCGTGGTTGAACGCTACGGTTTTGGTTGCAAGCTCTACAGAGACAATGGAGGGAACGAACGCCGGACGTGCGAATGGTGATGGTTTCTCTTTGGTAGAGAAGGAAATTGGTGACTTGAACCTGTATGTAGGAACAGGTGCGGCTTGGAAGACACAAGGTGACGAGATTTCTATCCATAACGCTTGTTTCCGTGTTCAAAAGAGTTACGTGGAATCTTATCCGTATGAGTTGAATCTGGATCGTTTCCGTTTCAGAATACAAGGTAGCAAGGCCGATCATAAGGATGCTCAAATCAAGTTGGAGATTTTGCAGCATAATGATAATTTCTACTTGACTACGATCTCTAACACTTCAGACAAGACGGATAAGTTCATCTTTAAGTTGGGCGTTGCCGGTACGAAGAAAGGTATCGAGTTGTTGAACAAGGAGGCTAAGGCAGCTGTTTATACGATCCGTGTATTGAGCGGTAAGCAAGGGGATGTGAAGAGCGTATATGGAAAATATTTGACTTCTGCGGTCGATAATGGTAGTTTTGAGCTTGTCGCAAAAGCGAAGGTGTTGTCACAGACAGAGACTCCGGCTTATCAATGGATGATTACAAGCGTGGATGATACTTATAAGATCACTTTCACGAATCGTGAGACAGGTGATCATTTCCTTACGACATTGTTCCCTAAAACAGATTTGGGTGAGAATGTATATGAGACAGCTGTTCCTTCAACTCGGGATATCACTCCTATCTATGTTGATGAGAATACCTACCGTGAGACTGCTTCGACTCAGACCGTAGAGTTTAAGCGTCTGTTAGTGGAGTTGACGAAAGTAGAAGAAGTTGATCCATACGCAGGTTTCTTGAACGTAGATGACCAGACTTTGGTAACAATGGCTTTCGCTCGCGACAACAACGTGACTTCCAATAAATGGTATACCGCTGTTACAAAAGACAATAATAGTAATGTCTACAAATTGAATGCTGATGGTAAGTTCGCCAACAGCGTATCCGATGCCGCTCAATGGCAATTGATCAAAGACGAGGCTCCGAAGACGATCATCGAGAGTAGCTTCGTTTACAATAGAGGTAACCACGTGACCGTACAGGCTAAGGGCGATAAAGGCTATGCTTATGCTTATCAATTGCGCTATATCAATGATGGTATAGAGACTAATGCCTATTTCCCGCAAGGTACAGATACTAGTACCCATGTTAACGGTGCAGACGTTATGGCTACGGCAGATGCGGCTAAGTTCGTTATTAAACAAGCTGCTGATGGCTCTGTTTATTTGATTCCTGTATCAAGTACGAATGCGAATGTTACAACTGTATTTGGCAAGACTACGAAATCAGTAGTAGCTGTTAAGTATAACAATGACGAGTATGTGTATACAACTCCATCCGTAGTTTATGCATTGCCGGGTAATAATCAAGACATGACATTAAAGACTTACTTGATCGAGGAAGCTCCGGAAATCAGCTATCCCGCTAAGAATGGCCATATCTCATTGGTAAGCGAGTTAGGCAACTATATCTCCTTGAACGAGAACCAAGAGGGTATCGTAGTGAATAATGAGCAATACTCATTCTATTTGCGCGTAACCGATACGAAAGCGATCGTTCCTTCTTTCTATATCTCTAAGGGTACGGAAGATCCTAATAGAAGCTTGTTCTTGTTCAATCCGAAGGATTCTGTGGACTATTATGTAGCGGACGGCATGTACGACAAGAAATATGAATGGGCTGAAAAAGCTACTAAGGCTATCTTCAAGTCTGCTTCTATCGAGGCAAACAACGATACGATCTCTACGGTAGTAAAGGGTAAGGAAGTGAAAGTTGCGAAAAATGCTGACGACGAAGGCGTATTAGGCGGCTTGGATAACTTCAAGGTTCAGATTATCCAATGCGCTGACGATGAGGGTATGTATGTGATCCGTTCCGTTAAGGAGAAAGATCGTTACTTATATGGCCTCAACGACAAATTGGCTTGGGGTACTGATAAGAATAGCGCCATGAAGTTCACGATCACTGCTGGTGATCCTACTTCCAACGAGTCTGTAGCTGATGGCGCTGCCGGTGTTAAGGTAATAGGTGGCAATGGTATCGTAGAGATCCAAGGCGCAGCCGGTAAGAAGGTGGTTATCTCTAATATCTTAGGTAAGGTAGTAGCCGAGACTATTCTTGCTTCCGACAACGCTACGATCGCTGTTCCTGCTGGAATCATCGCAGTAGCCGTAGAAGGCGAGAACGCTGTTAAGACAATAGTTAAATAAAAATATAATGACGATATTAAGTTCCTGTGAGGGCCTCGGCCCAAGTATCCCGTGAGGGCGAACAAGCGGGAATGGATTAATATTAATACTAAAGTAATAAATTAAAGTTCATCCCTTAGTACTTCCGTGAGGAAGGAAAGCGGGAAAAGAATTAGCCCCGGTCGTTTATTCGATCGGGGCTTACTTTTGGGGAATCCACAGAAGAGAAAAAGACGGACTAATAAAAGACCGGCAACAAAGGTCACTAAAGTTTGCCGGGAGATTACACGAACAAGATTTCCGTATCCGGCAAGACAGCAGAGATATTTTCAATCGGATTGATGGAAATTTTAGCCGCATGTAACCATGCCAACTTTTGCTTTAATTTTTGCATCCAGACACTCATACGGGCTTTGTGTTCTTTTTCACCAGCAATGTCCAGTTCTATACAGGCAATAATGACTATCTTTTTCTGATTATCAAGTAGCAACTGATTAATCCGGGTAAAAAAATCCTCATCATTGGTCGAAAAACGAGCAGAATTAGTTACCGTGGCGATTGTGTCCCTAACTTTGACAGCAATCCTGCGCATTAATTCCTCGCCTTTTGCCTGAAGCACTTCCTGAGTCTCTGCATCGTGTGTATGCCCTCTGTAATTCTTTACTTCTACCAAAAACAACTGTCTGTTGTCATGAATACCTAAAAAGTCCACCGCTTTGGTAGGCTGCAAGGCATTGCTTACTTTTTTGTGCGCCAAATGTTCGTCGTACTTGACAACGTTCCATTTGGGAGATTGAAACTTGAAGTTTATGCCGCTTTCCTGAAAATTACTCATATTTGCTGATGAATTGTTGTTCCAAGTCGTAAAAGGCTGCATATTCCTCCAGAATCGGATTGCTCTGTATGCCTGCCAAGGTTTCGCTTTCCTCTACAATGATTCCCTTGCCTTCTTTTTTCAGCCCAAAGAATTTGACAGATACACCGGTGTGTTCTTTATACTCGGAATAAAGAGAAAGCGTATGTGTAAGCAAATAATCGTGTGTAGCGATGAAAATCTGCAAACCACATTCCTGAAGCACAAGGATGAACTTCGACACCACTTTGATAAGAGCCGGGTTCAAATTGGCTTCCGGCTCATCCCAGAACAGAATGGTGTTCGCATTAATTTCCCCATTCAGTATGAGGTATAAGATAGAGGCCAACTTGCGAAGACCTTCTGCCACCAAATGCGCTTCCATATTACCACTTTCCGTCTGTATATAGAAACGTCCGTTCATCTGCAGCACCTTGAACTGCAATTCCCGTTCCAACAACTCAACAGCCGGTCTCAACGGATTATCTTCAGACTCACGCAATACGGGGAGAGCCAATGCGTGTGCTAGATTGATGTAGGTCTGGTCGAATGAAATCTCACGCTTACTGCTCAAACCGATAAAACCCTCGAACAAAGAGAACATTTCACGAGGAGGGATGTAGATGAAATGACGGTCGTTCCACTTCTCGTCCGTTTCCAATTTCACAGTCGTCTTGGCTGCAGAGGAAAAGCTATATTGCAATACCTTGCTATCTATCGTAACCGCAATGTTCGCCCTACCGGAAGGTAGTCCTTTGCTGACCAAATTGCCGATGATGTCCGGCTTGAAATAATAGATCATATCTTCCGCCAAGATATACTCAAACTGCTCTTTGGAAGCAGAGTTCTTGCCGAGGAAGTCGTGACGTGCCTGCAAGGTGGCAGCCAAGCATTTAAGCACGTGTGTCTTGCCGGTACCATTCTTGCCGATGAGGACATTTACTCCTTCGGTGAAATCGAAACGATTGTTTGCAAAGCCCGTGAAATTAGTCAGTAATATGCTGTTAATCATTGAATATACCTCATTTTTAACTAAGTGTTCACAAAAGTAACTTAAAATTGGAAAGTAACAAAGTTGGATTCAAAAAAGTTACAGTTACCCAATGATGTATTCTATCCTCGGTAAACAAGATATAAGGACCACTACGTTTATCTCGTTGGCAAAGTAAGTTAACTTACTTGGGCATTTTAATTAGCTTACTTTGCCAACGAAGCTAGCTTACTTTGAAAGTAGGGTAATTCGGTATTAATGATTCGTCCCCTCGAATAAATCCTTTGAATTGTTGGATAAGCCATTCTTTAGCTTGAACTGGTTGAACGTATAGCTAAGGGTCAAGCCTATCAACGGGTAATCGGGCCGGATTCGTGTTTTGGAAATCAAGTTCGAGGAAGTGATCGTATTGACATAACGGGCCGTATTGAAGACATCCCGGAAAGAGAGGGTGGCCGTCAACTTCCGTTTGAAGAATTGTTGCCGTATCGCTAGGTTGACAAACCAGAACGACTGGGTTCTTCCTTGGGTGGTTACGGAAGGACCTACGAAATTGCCGTCAAGCTGTATCCTTGTGTATTTCCCGGCCGTGAAAGCGTTGTTCCAAGCGATCTCGTAATTGGTACTGGTCTCATTCTTTCCGTCCGTCTTATACTCGTTCTCTACCCGGTAGTGATAAAGGCTACCGTTTATTTGCGTATTCCACCAACTGGTGGCCTGCAAACTGCCCGATAGTTCTATTCCGGTGGAATAATCATGTCCCACGTTCGCCATGGAATCCAAGGTAACCCCGGCTTGGTAAGGAACCCGTAATCGTTCGATCTTGTCTTTGCGGGTTCGGTGGAATAGGGAGGCAGACAAGGCATTGTCGCCGGAAGTCAAGGAATAATTCAACTCGAAAGAATGAATGTACTCCGGGCGTATATCCGGGTTACCGATCTCGGCTGTATAGTAATCCTTGTAAGTGATGTATGGCTCCATGAAATAAAGCTCCGGTCGGGTCGTACGACGGCTGTAAGCGAATAGAAGCTTCTGATTTTGTGTGAGGTTATAACCGATATGGGCGGATGGGAACAACTCAAAACGCTTTTGTAGGCGGTTCGCCCAATCTTTGGAGCTACGTAATACTTGATGCGTATGTTCTCCCCGTAATCCTACTTGAAAATCAAAAGACCGGTAGCTATCCCCAACGATCGCATAAAGGGAGTTGATCCCTTGTTGGAAATAGAACGTGTTGTAAATATCGTCACGCCAGAAGAACTCTTTGGTATCCGGGTTCCAAAACTGCATACTATAATCGCCGTCTTCCGAGTATGAGAAATATTGATAACCCGCCTTGATTTGCCCGGTTTTGCTGTATGGAAATACATAATCGGCTTTCGCACGGACGGTCCAACGATGTTCGGCCTCCCACGCACGATGACCTTGCTGGCGTACGTTGTTTTTGTCGAACAGATCGCTTTGGAAATATTCCAGAGCGTCGCCTCCATATTTCAAGAAGAAGCTACCGCTAAGGTTATGCCCCTTATCATTGAACTTATGATCCACGGCCAGATTCCCTAGTCCGAAAGTCTCATGGATATCAAAGTCGTCAAGGCTCTTGAACTCTCCGTTCTCGAATTGCTCGCCATTAGCGGAACGTTCTTCCGTATATTCCAGATCCCCTTTTCGCTTGAGTCCGGCATATCCGCCTTCCGCGTTAATAGAAAAAGTCGTTTGTTTTTGCGTATAGCTCCAACCTCCGTTGAGAATATATGCGTAGCCGTTACTTTCACGGGGGCCATTGGAATAAGAAGTCGTTGTCGTATCGTTTACCAACGTCGTTTTCTCTTGGGTAAAATGACTTTTACGAAGTCGGTTTCCCACATAACCGCCTATACGCCATTGAGACGCCTTGTTTTGTCCGGTCAACAAGAAATCCAAGGTCCGGCTCCATACCGTATTCCCGCTTAGGTTGATTACTCCGCTCAACCCTTCCCCGAAGTTCTTCTTGGTAATGACATTGATGATCCCGACATCACCCCCTGTATCATGTTGGGCGGACGGGGTGGTGATGATCTCTATATTCTGGATTTGTCCGGACGGGATCTGTTCCAAGGCTTGGGTCCCGGTAAATATACTGGGCTTTCCATCTACGTAGACTGTGAATCCGCTACTCCCCCGGAAGGTAACCTCTCCCTCGGCGTTCACCCGGATGGAAGGCGTGTTCTCTAGGATATCGACAGCGGTTCCTCCCGAGGAAAGCAGGTTGGAAGAAGCCTCGATGATCTTTTTATCCAGTTTATAGATGACTTGTTTCTTGTTGGCTACGACCTCCACTTCCTGTAAGCCTACCTCAAGCATTCGCATCGGGATAGTACCCAGATCCTTGATCTGCTCTGTAAGGATAAACTCCTCTCCCATATAAACATCATATCCCAGAAAATGGATACGGATCGAATACGTTCCCGGTTTTACGGGCTGGATTAGAAAAGAACCGTTCGCTTCAGTCATAGCTTCTTCGACGATATGATCTCCATCATATAATACAACGTGAGCGTAGTCTAATGCCTTACGGGTGGTTTGATCGATTACGATTCCTTTAATACCCGGATTCGCATGGATAGATAGTAGTGCGCTAAGGAATACTAGCGATAGAAAAAGTTTTCTCATATTTTACATTCGTTTTAGAATTGATACCGCAAAGCTAGGGAAATAGGGAGGGAGCGGGCCGGACATATGTTTCATAATACCGTACAAATCGTTCAATCTTTCTGTTTTCTGTGATTTTCACCCACTTAATCTTTATATTTGGGGCATTAATCGGATGAATGGATGAGAATATACCTTTTACTGCTGTTTGTACTTATGGTAACGAGAACGCAAGCTACCAACGTTATTTTTGACCGGATAACAATGGATAGCGGGCTTTCTTCTTCCTCGGTGACCTCTATTTTGAAGGATCGTACCGGGTATGTCTGGGTCGGGACGACTGAAGGCTTGAACCGCTACGATGGATATACGTTTAAAGTATTCTTGCCCGTACCGGATTGTCCGGAAAGTATACAAAGCAGTTCTATCGATAAATTATTCGAGGATTCAGATGGAGGTATCTGGATCTTTTTTTCCTCGGGTGGGATTAGCCGTTATGACAGAGGTTCGGATACATTTTTGAATTTCACGAAAGAATGGCTTCGACAACAGTTACGTGTGTATGGTAGTCCTACTTGTTTCTCGGCCTCCGTTCCGGGACATATCTTTATAGGTACGGAGAACGGGATGTTGGAGTATGATGCTAAAGAGAAGAAATTGGTACGCCTTTCGCCGGCGGGTTCGGTAGTCTCGTCGTCTCCTGTGAATTGTTTGTATTCGGCGCCGGATCATTCGTTTTGGGTAGGGACTTTAGCTGGTTTTAGTTTGTATGACAAAGAAACAAACCACTTTCAAGATTATACGATACGGACAAATGACCGGGAGGATATCAATGCCGGCAATTTGAATGGCGTTAACGCGATCTATATCGACCGGTTTGATTATATGTGGTTAGGTACGGGACGTGAAGGGGCTTTTCGTTCGCTTGATATGGGAGAGCGAGAGATCTTCCAATCTGTCGGTCGTGAGGATACTCGGGTATATCAATTCTTGGAGACCGGTGATGGTGATTTCTGGATCGGACATAATAAGGGGGTAAGCTTGATTAGCCGGATGAACCGGCTTGCCTTGCGATGTGAGCATTTCTTTGACCGGCCGGAGGATCTGGAACCTACGGGAGAATGCCAAGTGCGATCCATCTTCGAGAGTAAGGACGGAACGGTCTGGTTTGATGATAGCCGTTTCAATCAAGGTCTTTTTTATTATTCTCCGAAGGAGAGGAAAATGGGACAGTTGAGGAACGTGCCGGAAGACGCACATTCTATCAGCAGTAACCAGATTACCTGTTTGTTTCTGGATGACTCGGATCATCTGTGGGCGGGGCATTCCACGTATGGGGTGAGCCATGCGGATTTAACACCTTCCTTGTTTCGATATACCTTGGGATACACGGAAAAAGAGAATCTGTCTTCTCTTCATATCCTAGCCGTTTATGAGGATTCGGACCTGAATCTTTGGGTTGCGACCTCTAGGGGATTAGATCGGATTAACCATAAGACTTCCCGGGTAGATATGCGTTTTACCTTCTCACCCCGAAAAAGTCCGTCCTCTTTATCCGGAAAGATTATAGGTTCTATCCGTGAGGATTCGGAGCGGAACCTATGGATCAGTTATCAAGACGCCAACCCGGACCGGTTGAATCTGGATGATTTCCGAATCCGCCCTTTTATACCGGATTACCAAGTCTCTTATGATTATCCGATCAACTCGTTGTCGGAGTTATGTAACTTATGCGTGAGCGAAGAATCTTGGTTTTGGGGAGGAGCGGATGAGGGGCGGCTTCGGGTGTGGGATACGAAGACGAGAGCACTTATCACGTATCGATATATACCGGGTGAGATGAATCCCCTTGCGTCGAATCATATTCATTGTCTGTTTGTGGACTCTTCCGGTTATTTGTGGATCGGTACGAATGCGGGGTTGGATCAATACGACAAGCGAACCGGGCGATTTGATCATTTCACGGTACAGGATGGCTTATCGGGAAATATCGTACGAGGAATCCGTGAAGGTGAGCCGGGCATCCTGTTTGTCAGCACGAATAAAGGGCTGAGTCGCTTGGATATACAAAACCGGCATATCGTTAATTATACGACGGCAAACGGTTTATTATCGAATGAGTTTATGGGTGGCGCTTGCTGTAAGCGCAAATCGGGTGAACTTGTATTTGGCAGTAATGAGGGGATCGTTTCTTTTGATCCCGTTCAGTTAACGGACGGTTTGAGAAAAATACCTGAGTCTTTGCGAATCACGAACCTCACGATCGGAGACTCACGTGAGAAGCAAGGTTTACAGGTGGGTTTTATCGCGTTCGATTATTCTCATCCCCGTAGTATCCGATACCGGTATCGTCTGGATGGATATGATACGGATTGGCGGGAGGTGGACGCCAGCGATCGTACGGCTATATATAACCGCCTACCACCGGGAAACTATGTGTTTCGGGTGGAAACTTCCGGCAATGGTTCCTATTGGAGCGCTCCCATTACCGAACCTGTCAGGATCTTTCCTCCTTGGTGGCGGACGTGGTGGTTTATTTTGCTGGTATTCGTGGTTGTATGCGTACTGTTGTATATCGCCTATAAGAGCCGGGTGCGCTGGTATCAGCTTCGCCAAGCCGAGTTGGAGCGTAAGATACAAGAACGTACACGGCTGTTGAAACAGGCCAAGCAAGAACTGGAGGAAAAAGATGCGTTGAAAACTCGTTTCTTTATGAATGTCTCTCATGAGCTTCGTACCCCTCTGACGATAATCAAGGGATTGACGGAGGATCTGGAACGGCATTCCGGTTCAGAAGAATCTTGTGGAGATAAAGAAACTTTGCGTACGATCTCCCGGAATACCAATCGCTTGATTCGGCATGTCAATGAATTACTGGATTTATCGGTATTGACCCGGGGAGTTCCTTCCCCGCATATTGTTTGTGCGGATCTCAGTCGATTCTTAAAGGAGATTTCGGAAACCTTTATTCCTTTGGCCGATTCCTATAAAATTGCGTTTACGTATTCGATTGCCCCGGATATCTCAATCGCTTATTTTGACAAGAATATCCTAGAGCAGGTTCTATATAATTTACTGTCGAACGCATTTAAGTATACGCCGGATGGTGGTTCGGTAAGCTTTTCCGCTTTATTGGAGCAAAGCTCATCCGATGCGGTCATGACTTTACGAATTACGGATAGTGGAATCGGCATTCCCCCCGAATCGTTACCGTATATTTTTGATCAATATTATAAGGGGGAATCGATAGCGTTTCGCCGCTCGGAGAGTTCGGGGATCGGCCTTGCGTACACAAAAGAGCTATTGGAGTTACATAAGGCAACCATTCAATGTGAGAGTGAATTGGGGAAAGGTTCTGTTTTTACGGTTGCCTTGCCTATATCGGAAGAGGCTTATCCTGAGGAGTGGTTGGAGTATTCGGAACCTAAAATGGAAGAGGCATCTTTGCGGGAATCAGTTCCATTGGAAGGAACAAACCCGGTCCCGGAGAATCTACGACAAACGCTTTTGTTTGTAGAGGATAATGAGGATCTATGTCGTTATTTGATGAATGCTTTTCAAACGGATTACCGGGTCGTGATAGCGAAAAACGGAAAGGTCGGCTTGGAGAAAGCCATGGAGATCCTACCGGACGTGATTGTCTCGGATGTAATGATGCCGGTCATGAATGGGATTGAATGTTGTGAGGCTTTGAAAATGGATGAACGGACGGCCCATATACCGGTTATCCTATTGACTGCTTTAGCGGAAGAACGTCAACAATTGGAAGGGTATGGAGCCGGAGCGGATGATTATCTGCCTAAACCGTTCAGTCTTGCTGTCCTAAAAGCGAAGATCAAGAATCTGCTCAAACGTAGTGAGCAACTAAAGTTATATTTCAGGGATCGGTTCGACTTGCGTACTCCGGAGCAAACCATCGCCGATCCGGATAAGGAATTTGTTTCGAAAGTGACAAGGGTCGTTCTGGCCCATTTGCAGGACCCGGAGTTTGATGTAGAGCTTTTCTGTTCCGAGATGGCGATGAGCCGTGCCAGCTTATTTAGGAAATTAAAGTCTACTACTGGTTGCTCCGCTTCCTCATTCACCCGTAATATACGTATAAAGCGTGCCGCCGAGTTATTGGGGCAGCACGCTTATTCGATCGGGGAGGTAGCTGCTCAGGTCGGCTTCTCCGATCCGAACTATTTTACCCGTTGCTTTAAAGAAATTTACGGGATCACTCCGAGTGAGTTTATTCAGACTTCACCGAGTTCACAGGATTCTCATTCGCCGCTTGCCAGTTCCGGAAAGTAACGGTACCGATCGTAACCGAGAGAATGATTAGGAAAGCTACGATGAAGACCCAAAGATGGAGTGGTGTTTTATAAGCGAAATTCTCTAGCCACTGTTGTGTTCCCATCCATGCTATTGGGATCGAGATGATGAAGCAAACGGAGACGATCCGGATATAAGTCTTGTTGAACATCAAAAGAATCTGTCCGGTAGTCGCTCCGTTGATCTTGCGGATACCGATCTCTTTCCGGCGGTATTGCGTCTCAAATAGCACGAGTCCGAATACACCTACGATAGAGATCAAGATCGCCATTATTCCGAATAGGGAGATTAGTTTACCCAGTGTTTGTTCTTTCTGATATAAATTGTTTAAGATGGTGTTGTAGAAAGAGATCTCGAAAGGGAAAGTCGGATCGATCTCTTTCAATGTTTCCCGGACGTGGGCGACAGCTTCCTGTAAATTCGTTTTCGAATTGAAGCGGATATAGGATACCAATTTAGGATTGGGTATATCGTTATTCAATGCGAATACGAAAGGCGAGCTTGCGATCCGGCAAGAGTTAAACCGGAAATCCTTGCTGACTCCTAGAACCGTACGATCATTGAAACGATCTCCGGGATGTAAGTGGAAATCCCGCTCTGCCGCCGGATTGATGATATAATCACTTTGTGCCTTGTTTAAATCCTCCCGTGTAAAATCCCTTCCTTCCTCTACTTGGATATCCATGACGGAAAGGAAATTCTCGGAGGCATAGAATACCTTGAAGAATACATCCTTATCTTCATGACGGGCATATTCGAGATCGATCATGTCATCTTCTTTCGATAACTCGTAGACGGAGAAGGCCACATCCTCTATTCCCGGATAATCTTTAAGTTTCTGGATATATTGGGGCTTATGCTTGGCGTAGATCTCCGGTGTCAGGTTCACGATGGCTACTTGGTCTTTATTGAATCCTAGTTGCTCGCTAGAGGTCATGAAATGGTTCTGAAGTCCCATGAATAAGGTGACAATAATCAAGGCGATCGATACCGTGTATTGGAAACCGATCAGGGCGACACGTACTTTTTTCCCTTTGGGACTAAGACCGAAAGAGCCCTTTAGTACCAAGGCTGGCGCATAGGAGGTACTTCGTATAGCTGGATAAAGTCCCGCCAAGCAACCCGTCAAGATAGCGATCAGTGCAGTGAGAAGGATCAGGCCTTTGTATTGACTAAGACGTATATCCGCATCTACCCAATTAGCGATCGGTGTGTAAGACAAATCGTTTACGATGAATAAGGCGAGAATGTAGGATATCAAGCAGATCACGATCGATTCAATCAGTGAGATGGCTTGTAACTTATAGATGGAGCATCCTAATACCCGGTGCGTATTGATCGTTTTCAATCGTAGGGGAATCAACGAGGTTGTGAGATTGGTAAAATTGATTCCGGCGATGAATAAGATGAGGAAAGCGATACCCAGTAACACATAATTTGTCTCCCGGTGACCTTTCGGATTAAAGTCGAAAGTTGTATCATGCGTGTAATAAACTTCCTTTAAGGGGGTTAGACGTAATGCGATCTCTTGCGCTGAACCCATTTGGCTTTTAGCGAAATCGAAAGTCTTGTTGAAATGATCCAATACCTCCTCTTTATTTAGGGGATCGTCTAGCGTGACGTATATTTCGTTGGCATACATTTGCCAAGAACTTTTTAATAGATCCAGTTGGTCCATCGGGACGTAAATACGGTTTTGTACTGTAGTATTTCCCGGGAAATCCTTATAGACACCCCCAATAGTAAGTATCGTGGTACTTACAGGTTGCCAGCCACTACTGCCGGACATCCGGATACGTTTACCGATAGCGGATTGTTTGTCGAACAGCCTTTTGGCGACACTCTCCGGAATGAGTACGGAACCGGGAATGGATAGGCATTCGACGGAACCTTCTTTCATGTGGAAATCAAAGACATCTGAGATATTGGGTAGACAAAGCTGGAAGTTTTCCTTAAATACTTTCGCTTCTCCTTGATCGTCTACCTCGTCGATTTGGCAATACCGTTCTCCTCCGTAGAATGGATAACGGTAGGAGTAATCCGTGATATGAGCGGATGAGTTAACAAAAGCATCGCTAAACATTAGGCAATGGATGGCGTTATGCTCGAATTCTCCGTGATTTGCCTCTAGCCGGAAGGTTCGGCCCGATTTACTGTGCATGGCATCGTAATTCATCTCGTAATCCACCTGCATTACTATCAGGAGGAAGGCGGCGAAAGCGATTGTCAAGCCGAAGAGGTTTAACACGACGGCGGTCTTAAACCGCTTGAATAGATAAAGTAAGTTTCGAATCATTAGTTTCATTGTAACAGGTTTTAAATATATTCATTTTTTAGAAAAGAGGCAAATAATGTGCCATCGATGTAACGTTCTGCTAATCATAAGATAATAGAAAAATGCTTAGAAACGATTGTGTGTGCCTTCGCACGGTGCACGTTCGCTTTCGCACGTTATTTGATTTTAATTCGTAAGTTCGCGGATGTTTTACATATAGAAAGATAATTCGGAAATATCAGCATGGAAACTTCAAATAAACTCTGTTATTGGTTCCTTTTTTATAAAGACCAACTGTTGCTTCAGAAAGAGAATGATACGTATACCATCCCTTATGGCGAGAATCCCCCAGTTCCGGTTTCTCATACGCTGGAGGTTGATTACCGGGATGGACTTCCCGCGCGTACGGCAGAATTGGATACTCCGGTGGAGGGGAATGACCGTTACGTACATATGGGGTTGCGTGCCTCTTGGGATTATATCTCGAGAGCGTGTTACGAGAAGGCGGGTAAGGCTTTTCAATTGCTTTATTGGGATAGCCATAGCCGTTTCTGCCCGGTATGTGGTACTCCTACCGTACAGACTACGTCGATCATGAAGCAATGTCCTTCTTGCAAACATGAGATTTATCCGACAATCTCAGCAGCGATGATCGTCTTGATCCGTAAGGAGGATTCGATTCTTTTGGTACATGCCCGTAATTTCCGGGGAACTTTCCATGGATTAGTGGCCGGATTCTTAGAAGTTGGCGAGACCTTGGAAGAGTGTGTGCGTCGGGAGGTCCGTGAGGAAACGGGTTTAGAGGTCGATAATATCACTTATTTCGGAAACCAACCCTGGCCTTATCCGAGTGGCTTGATGGTAGGCTTTGTAGCGGATTATGTAAGTGGGGAAATTAAGTTGCAGGATGAGGAACTAAGTTCTGGTGCCTTCTATACCAAAGATAACTTACCGGAGATCCCCCGTAAGTTGAGCTTGGCCCGTAAGCTAATCGATTGGTGGTTGGATCATCAATGAGGAGTCCTTTTTTGCGGCCTCTGCCTGTTGTCTTTCGAATTTCTTCCTTTTAGAGATGACATCCGGGGTAGGGAGGTTACCGTAGTTTTGCCAAGTTCCGTTGCGTTTTGCGTTGCGTTTATGGACATATGTTTTCCGGCTGGTCATCCTTCCTAGATCGAAGGTAGCTAGTGAAGTACGACCACTGGACGGAGTCCTTTTCAATTCATCTAAGATAGATTGATAGACAGGCAGTATCTTTTTATACGGTGGATTATGTCGCCAGAATACCGATGGTGGTAAATCCTTCAATGCTACTTTTCGGTGTGTCGTATCGTCTTGTTGGATATATTCTGAGAAATCTTTGGTGATAGGGATATTGCTGGGAGCGGCCAGTTGAGGTTTCCCCATCGGTTTTCCTGGTTCCGGGTTGAGGAAAGAACCGCTTTGGATTGCTTTTTGGAATTCAGGGTTCAATTTGATGGAATCTTTGCCTGCTAATACATCCTTTAGCCAGATCGAATCTTGCTCAGTCCATTGCGCATAGCCTAAGTGTATATTTATACAGACGAAAAATCCAATCAATAGTGGTCTCATGAATGCCTGAATTGTTAATTGTGTTCAAAGATAGTCTTCCTTCTTTCTCCTCGTTTTTTCTTTCGCTTAAATAGTCTTACCGTTTACTTAATCTTAACCCTCTTTGCGGACTATTAATTTAACAGTTCATCTGCGCACGATAATCGTTCGATTACGCACGCTTCTTCCATTGATTTAATACCTACCTTTGAGGCATCACAAACTAGTTCAGCGCTTATGAAAAAGGGAAAACTATTAATTATAGATGATAATGAGGACATTCTTTTTGCCCTTAATTTATTACTGGAGCCCTATATGGAACAAATAAGAGTGGCTACGCAACCGGAGCGCATCGATCATTTCATGCGGACTTTTATCCCGGATATTATCTTGTTGGATATGAACTTCAAACGGGATGCTATTAGTGGTCAGGAGGGTTTCTATTGGCTGGAGAAGATAAAGAAGATAGACCCGGACGTGGTGGTTCTTTTTATGACTGCCTATTCGGATACGGATAAGGCCGTGCGGGCGATTAAGGCGGGAGCTACCGACTTTATCCCGAAACCTTGGGAAAAGGAGAAATTACTCGCTACACTCTCTTCGGCATTGGAACTTCGGGAGAGTAGGGCGGAAGTGCGAAATTTAAAGAAACAAGTTGAGATTCTTAGTTCACCCGAGGATGCTGGCTTCGAGATCATCGGTGAAAGCGAACCGATGCAGGCTATTTTCGCTACGGTCGATAAATTAAAGAATACGGATGCCAATATATTAATCTTGGGGGAGAATGGAACCGGTAAAGATTTAGTTGCCCGCGCCTTATATCATCAATCTCCGCGTTCGGGGAATCTTTTCGTCGGGATCGATGTGGGCTCTATTCCGGAACAACTTTTCGAGAGTGAATTATTCGGCTATGAGAAAGGGGCTTTTACGGATGCCCGTAAGGAAAAGCCGGGACGAATGGAGGTAGCTTCCGGTGGCACCTTGTTCTTGGATGAGATCGGGAACTTAAGCCTTTCCATGCAAGCGAAACTGTTGACCGCTTTGGAAAAACGACAGATAACCCGTTTGGGAGCAACGCAACCCATACCGATTGATATCCGGTTGATCTGCGCAACGAACGTGAATATCCATCATCTTGTGGCAGAAGGTACTTTCCGGCAAGATCTTTTATATCGTATTAATACGATCGAGTTACATATTCCTCCCTTGAGGGAACGAGGAAATGACGTGATCTTATTGGCTGAACATTTCTTGTCGAAGTATGCTCGTAAATATAAGAAAGACTTGAAGGGCATTAACAGGGATGGGAAGAATAAGCTACATAATTATGCTTGGCCTGGTAATGTACGTGAACTGCAACATGCGATTGAACGGGCGGTTATCTTGTCTGAAAGTAATTGGCTAAGGCCGGAAGACTTTATTCTGCGTTCTGTCCCGCTTAGGGATAAGGAACCATCCGATGAGTTAAATCTGACGGTATTGGAGAAAGAAGCGATCGAACGTGCCTTACGTCGTGCCGAGGGGAATATCACTCGTGCCGCCGAGCTTCTAGGGATTACCCGCTTTACCTTGTATCGTAAATTGGAGAAATTTGGCTTATGATACGTTACTTGTTGTTCGCTCGTATTTTGGGGATCGTGGTATTGTCTTTTACTGCCTCATTCTTAATGCTGAAAGGGTTTTTGTTTATTCCCGTGCTGTTCGGATTTTGTATTCTTGCGCTTTCGGTTTTCTTATATAAGGATCAGCAAAAGACTGTTAAGCGGATGGAATACCTGATAGAGAGTATTCATTACGGGGATCTGAGCCTGTTTTATCCTTCCGATTCAATGACGGAAGACGAAAAGGCTTTGGCCTCTTCTATGAACGCTGCCTTGGAGGCTTTACGGAGTCGATTGTATAATTCGGTGGTCGCTGAGGCGGAAACCGAGGCATGGCAGAAACTTATCCGGGTATTGACGCATGAGATCATGAACTCGATCGCTCCGGTAATCTCTTTATCAGAGACGGTAGCCGAGCGTGCGACGATAAATGGCATGAATGAGAAAGACTACGCTATTATGGTACAAGCCATGCAAACGATCCACCGAAGAAGTAAGGGGTTATTGGATTTTGTCGAGAATTATCGGAAATTAACCCGTCTGCCTTTACCTACTTTACGAAACTTCTCGGTTTCGGCTCTCTTTGACGATATCCGGCTTCTATTCCCGGAGAAATCCGATATCCTCTTCTTTCATGTAAAGCCGGAAGACTTGAATTTATATGCGGACCGGATCATGGTGGAACAAGTATTAATTAATCTATTGAAAAATGCGATAGAGGCTTGTGAAGAGTCCTTATCTCCTCAAATAGTCGTGGAGGCTGTCCAAAAAGCCGGCATGGTTATTATTTCGGTGATTGATAATGGTAGCGGAATTGTTCCCGAGGCGATCGACAAGGTCTTCGTGCCTTTCTTCACGACTAAATCTAAAGGTTCCGGTATCGGATTAAGTCTTTGCCGGCAGATCATGAACCGTCATAGAGGAAGTATTAGTCTCGACTCTCAAGTAGAGAAGGGTTCCTCTTTCGTTTTGCGTTTTCCGATTGTTACCAAACGGATTCTATAAATAAGTATTAATACATGCGATTAGCTTATCCGGCTTGATCGGTTTAGCGATGTAAGAGGAGAATCCGCTTTGTTTTACCCGTTCCTCATCTTCCGCGAAGGCGAAAGCCGTTACGGCGATGATAGGAATGGACTGGTTCTTTTCCCGAATTACCCGTGTAGCCTCATAGCCGTCTACGATCGGCATTTTTAGGTCCATTAGGATTAAGTCCGGTTGATATTTATTGAATAAATCGATCGCTTGTTCCCCGTTCCATGCGTGTATAAGGTTATAATCTTTCAACATGGCTTGGAATAAAGTATAGTTGCTTTCGTTATCTTCCGCTATTAATAGGGTTGCAGATTTGGATGACTGGCTCTTCTGTACATTCTCGGTCTTTGGTTTCTCATGCGGGACTTCCTGCATCTCTAGTATCGAATAGGGCAACGTAAACCAGAATGTAGAACCTTTTCCTTGCTCTGATTCCACCCCTATATCTCCACCCAGACGCTTGATAATCATCTGGCAGATCGATAATCCTAGCCCCGTTCCTTGCACAAAGCTATTTAACTTAACGAAACGGGTGAAAACTTGACCGATCTTATCCTTGGCGATACCGCATCCCGTATCTTTTACATAGAAATACAACTCATCATCTCTATGGCGGTAGCCAAACAGGATGCTACCTTGAGTCGTGAATTTGATGGCGTTGTTGATAAAGTTCGTAATGACTTGGGAGACCCGGTTACGGTCGGTGCGTAAGATACAATTCGGGATCTTCTCGACAAAGCATACCTGCACACCATCTTGCGCCTTCAAACGGGAAGACTGCTCGATATCGGAGAATAGTTGATTGACATCTACGTCTGAATCCACGAATTCTAGCGTACCCGCCTCTATCTTGGCTAGATCGAGAATATCATTGATCAATTGCAATAGCAGGTCGTTGTTGCTATTAATGATATTGATATATTCCTCTTTATCCTCCATATTCTCGGTTACGGCCAATAATCCGGAGAAACCGACGATCGCATTCAATGGCGTTCGAATCTCATGACTCATATTCGCCAAGAACGCGGATTTCAAACGATCGGACTCTTCCGCTTTCTCTTTCGCTTTCCTCAGTTCGTTCTCCGCCTGTTTTTGTTTTGTCACATCTTCTTTCTTGAAAATAACCCCGATAAGGTTGTCGTGCTCGTCTAATACAGGGTTCGCCAAAATATGAAGATACTTTCCATCGCCGAACTCATTCGTGATATCGACCTGCTTTTTGGTTTCCATGGCCTTTGCGACCGTGCAACGGGTACAATAAGGCTTTACTCCGTTCTTGACCAAGAAGCAATTAGCCGGACCGAATTCAGGGATACAGTCCTGGAACTCTACCTCATTTCTCCATTTTACGGTATAATCCGGCTTGATGAAATAGATGGAAGCTTGGATATTATTCATGATTAGTATATTATCCTTCTGTAGATCCAATAACTTATCTTTCAGTTTATTGGTCCGGATAAAGAAGATTAATATCATAATCAGGAAAATAAATAATACGGTGATTACGCTTAGCAAGATCTCGAACCTGTATTTGGAGAATAGGCTCGGGTCCTCGTTGATAATAGTAGCGTCGTGGGGCAATGACAATCTGCTGATATCAAAAGCCTTGATCTTTGAAGCGTCGAACATATATCCATTGGGAATGATTTGTGGATGGATATCTTTAGGGGCGATTTTCTTCTCCAATATACTTAAAGCCTCTTTCGCCAAATCGGAACCTATAGGCCTGTATTTGGGACTGAAACCTCCGATGGCCCAGTGCCCTATGCCGACGGATGCCAATGTGAATGTCGGGATTCTGGGATTGGCGGTCATCATGGTATACGTGGCATTTCCAACATAATACCCGTCGTTCACGTCTACACGCCATGTACCAATCAATATCACGGTCTGATCCGGCAGGTTCTTGATTTGCTCAACAATGGTGTAGATATTATTCTTTCTTCCATCCAGTAATATCAAGTTCAGATCCTTGATATTTTCCATTTCCTTTTTTACCAAGGTCTGCATAGCTAAACCACCGTAGGTATTATCGGTGATTAATGCTATATTTTGAGTTTGGGGATATAGCTTACGTATTAACCGGATATTTTCTTTTACGTCATAAGAATACAAGAACCCGCCAAGGTGTAAACCTTTATCTACGTACTCTTGGATATCGATGTATTTCGGTTCCCATTCAGCGACATTTAAATCCGAGTCGGGTAATAAGATCGCATTCTTACTGATCATACCGCATAAAACCGGTATATTAGGCTTGTATTCTTGGGAGATATAAGAAGCCCATGCCTCTTGACCTAAGATAATGATAAGCTGAGGGGTGTTATTTTCCTTATATTTATCCAATATACCTCTCATCTTACCGTCCCATAAGGGGGCTTCCGGGAGGCTCTTACAGTTCATGTTCTCGATAACCACCGGCGAGATACCACCTCCCCGCTTATATTCCTCCATAAACTCGGAAATATTGGCGGTCGTATTACGTGTATCGGGATTGTAGGAGCTAATGATTAAAATAGGGCCTGCATTATCTGTAGCGTATAAGTGGAAAGAAAAGACCAGACTTAACACGATAAAGAGTACGAATCGTATGTAGTATTTTAATAATGTCATTCTTTACCTACCTATTCATGTGCTTATTTGCGATTAAAGTACTATTTTTTGTTCATACAGTCCACAAAAATAGAAAAGATTTATGATTAATTGCTGAAATTCAAAATAAAAAGAATCTATTACGCCTAAAATCTATAACTCGATCATCACTCCGATACTTGGGAGAAGCGTTCCTGTAAGACGTTCTATCGGTCTTAATTCGTACCGTTGTTCATATATGGGAGCTTCCGGGTTGATAATTTTACCCGTTTTGATATATACGTCTTGCTCTTTGTATTTGGAATTCAATATGTTTTGGATGTCGATATAGGCTCCAAGCATGATCTTTTTGAAGTAAAATGTTTTATCGATACGGATATCTAACTGCGTGAATGGCTTGAGCCGTTCGCTGTTAAACCGGCTGTAATCATAGTATAGCCCGTTATTAGCGTCCCAAGCTTCTACATAACTACTCTTTTCTACATCGTAAGGCGTATAGGGAGCGCCTCCTACTACCCGGAACTTGGCGCCTACGTCCCAGTTCTTGGGTAAAGAATAAGTCCCGCTAAACGTGAACAGATGCTTATTGTCCCAAGCCGAGGGAAGATAAGTGTCCATATTTCTCCCATCCTTGAATTCGCTTCTTACCAAAGTGTAGGATGCGATGAAAGTAAGCCCTTTATAATTATACCAACGTCCCATGATCTCAAGCCCATAAGCTCGCCCTGTAGCGGTAGACGATACGGCCTCATTTCCCAAGACACCATAGTCTGTACCTTTCGACGCGAGTGGGATACTGTCGAGTATGGACATCGGATAACGATCATAATGTTTATAGAATCCTTCGGCCGTGAATTTCAAGTATGAGGTAGGACGGTATTCCAAGCCTAATCCGGCTTGGTCGCTTCGGATATAGCTTAAATGATTTGTCCGGTTTACATAATTACCTTCATTATCCTTGAATCCCAATGTCGTATAAGGAGGAAGCTCGTAGTAGCGTCCGATATTCGCGTTTATATAAAGCGGATCGGACAAGCGGTAGGATAAGGATAGGCGAGGAGATAACTGATCTAACAAATTATTCATATCCGAGGAATAATTGTTTGCGTCCGCACGAACACCTAAAGAGGCGGTAAACCGCTCGTTATAACTCTCATAAATAGCCGTGGCATAGATACCCCACTTCCATATGCCAAGGTCTGTTTGATATACGATGGTACGGGGGATAGAGGTAAATTGCTTTTGATAGGTGTCATTCGTGTATTGGGCGTATTCGATGTTTCCTCCGACATTCAATTGAATGAATGGTAAGCGGAACGTGTTTTCCGTTCGGAACTTATTCTCGATCTCATCCGAACGGTAATTTAAGGAGAGATTCTCTTCCTTGCTTTCGTCATTGTCTTTGTATTTAATATTCTTATTGTTGGTCTGGCTACGGCTGATAATGACCGAGTAGAGATTTTTACCGGCGTAGTGTTTATAAACCGCTCCAAGGGTATACGTTTTTTGTTTTACGACCGGCAAGTAAGAGAGGATATATTGGTTTTTCTCGCTCATGTCTTCCATTCCTGTATTCAGCTTCATATCATCGATCGCCCCTAATCCGAGAACTGTAAGCTCATTCTTGGGGTTGAAGGAGTGCTTAATCTTGAATTGGGCATCCGTGAAAGTAGGTAAGAACGGCAAGCCGATCATATCGAAAAGGAATTGAAGGTAAGAGCGACGAACAGACACTTGGTAAGTGGTCTTTTTTCCTAGCGGTCCATTAGCGGACACACCGATATCTGAGGCTCCTAGGACTCCTCGCAATGAGAATTTCTCCTTATTCCCATCTTGTAGTTTAAAATCCAATACCGAACTTAAAGTGTTCCCTTTGGATGCGGGGAATGCGGCCGAATAAAAGTTGACCTCCCGGATAAAATCGGGATTGATAATACCGACCGGACCTCCGGAGGCTCCTTGGGTAGAGAAATGGTTGATATTCGGTATCTCTACGCCATCCAAAAAGAAACGGTTTTCCGAGGGACCTCCTCCTCTTACCATCAAGTCGTTACGAAACGCTGCCGTAGACGCTACTCCCGGAAAGGTTTGTACTACCCGGGAGATATCCCGGTTTCCTCCCGCGCTTTTCTCTATCTCCTTGAAACCGATTACACGAAGTCCTAGCGGACTTTCGGCGGTTTTACGGAACGGAGAGGCTACTACGCTAACCTCTTGCAGATTCTGGCTGGCTTCCTCTAGCTCGATCGGGAAGAATATATCTTTATTCGCTAGTCTGAATTCGGCGGTAACGAATGGCTTATATCCCAGAAAGGAGGATTGGAGACGATAGCTTCCGGGTGATATGCCGGATATCTCGAATAATCCGGTGGAATCGGTGACCGCCCCTTGCGTCGTGTTCCATACCACTACGTTAGCGAAAGGTATCGGCTGTCCGCTCGATGCGTCTTTTACAACTCCCTTGATAGAGAAGGAGCGCTGTTGACCGATAGCGGCTTGTATGGTACATAATAAGAATAGTAAGAAGTAAAGATGGCGTCTATCCATATCTTATATCATATTTATAGCGGTAAAGATAAGTATTATTCTGATTCGTATGTATTATCTTTGCATACATATGGAGAAAGAATTACAGATAACGGCGGATGGAAGCCATACGCTATATATTCCGGCGATGGATGAACATTATCATTCCGTGAACGGGGCCCTGCAGGAATCAAGACATATATTTATAGAGGCGGGATTGCATGCGCTTGAAAAAGACTTTATCCGAATCGTGGAGATTGGCTTCGGTACAGGGCTGAACGCCTTCTTGACATTGAAGGATGTCGAGCTATCTCAAGCACATCATATTGATTATCATACAGTGGAGTTATACCCGCTTCCTTTAGATACGATTCGTGCCTTGAATTATGGGGAGCTGATCTGGCCGGAGAGAAAAGAGTTATTCTTAGCCTTGCATGAGGCGGAGTGGAATACTCCCGTTTCAATCTCAGAGCGCTTTACACTTCATAAAATAGAAGGAAATAGTAACGCCTGTGAACTACCGGATGATATCGATTTGATCTATTTCGACGCATTTGCGCCCGAGAAACAACCGGAGATGTGGAATCAGGAAATCTATAATCGTTTGTATGCTCATACCGCACCGGGCGGAGTGATCGTAACCTATTGCGCAAAAGGAGAGGTACGCAGAGGTATGCAGGCGGCTGGTTTTGAGATGAGCCGTCTTCCCGGTCCTCCGGGCAAGCGACATATACTTAGGGGTAAAAATTGAGAATTGAAAGTTACAGAGCGTATTCCTCGGTATTTTCAATTCTCAATTCTCAACTTTCAATTATTTAAGCATTGCCTCGATCTTTTCTACGAACTTATCCTTAGCCGTAGCGCCTACTACTTTATCAACCATCTTACCGTCTTTGAAGAAAAGAACGGTAGGGATGTTGCGGATACCGAATTGTCCGACTACATCGTCATTCTCGTCAACGTTCATTTTACCGATCGTCACACGACCTTCGTATTCGGTTGCCAACTCATCAATGATAGGAGATACCATGCGGCAAGGGCCACACCACTCTGCCCAAAAGTCAAGAACCATGGGCTTTCCGGAGTTAACCAACTCCTCGAAATTAGCGTCTGTAATTTGTAGTGCCATTTTGAATTACGTATTATTTAATTATGAATTATAATCTAATGATTGTTATGACGCCAAAAGTACAAATTCTTTCAGCGTCGTACAACTTTAACCATTAATTTTAAAATCGATATTCTCGTTCTCCTGTAAAAAGTCTACCAGCTCACGGGTCACGTTTAAGCGGATATTTTGGGAGAAGAGATTTAGGGAAATATTATGTTCCCCATCGACAACCTTAAAATATAACAGGCTATGGCCCGGATTGTTCTTGATCAATACCGAAAGCTCATTGATTGTCGGCTCGTCCAAATCATGGATCGGGACCGTGATACTGATTTTCTCGATCAGCTTGTCTTTCTCGTCTTGCAAAAGGTTGACGGTACCAATCTTGAAGTCCAGTTTATTGGGGTCCCAGCGGCTAGGCTCTACACGGGCTGTGATCAAGAGATACATCCCTATTTTACCATACTTGCTGTATTCGATATAATCCTGTCCGAAAAGAGGGATCTCGCCACTACCCGTGAAATCCTCGATCTTCAAGATACCGTAAGGCTTTCCGTTCTTGGTCATTCCTTCCCGGAAACCGGTGACGATACCACCTAATAAAACCTCCCGGCCTTGTAAGGTTTCCCGCTCGTTAAGTTCTATCATGCCGGTATTGCATACATATTTTAATATGATACGGTATTCATCCAATGGGTGGGCGGATAGGTAAATACCGACCAACTCCTTCTCTTTATTTAGGCGTTCGAGATCGCTCCAACGTTCGCATTGCGGGATCTCCGGTTTAGCGATGGCGATCAAGGCGTCTCCACCGAATAAAGAGTTGACTGCCGTGCTCTTATCCATCTGGTATTTGTTACCATAGCGAACCAAGGTATCCAAGAACAATTCTCCTTTTCCACTGTCGGTGAAGAACTGTTCACGCTGGATACCGAAGTTATCGAACGCTCCGGCCAAAGCCATGGACTCTATGTTTTTCTTATTGCAAGCGGTCAAGTTCACCCGTTCTACGAAATCGAAGATACTCTTGTACGGGCCGTTCTTCTTGCGTTCCTCTATGATATTTTGTACGGCTGACTCACCTACGCCTTTCACGGCGCCTAGCCCGAAGCGGATGTTCTTGTTCTTATCTACGCTGAACTTCAAGATAGACTCGTTCACGTCCGGTCCCAATACTTGAATACCCATCGCTTTACATTCATCCATGAACTTCGTGATATCCGTGATATTGGATAAGCTTCGGCTCAAGACGGCGGCCATATACTCGGACGGGAAGTTCGCTTTCAAGTAAGCGGTCTGATAAGCCACCCATGAATAACAAGTAGCGTGACTCTTGTTGAAAGCGTATGAGGCAAACTTCTCCCAGTCGGACCAGATCTTGTTTAAAGTATCCTCTTTATAGCCGTTGGCTTGACCACCAGCCATAAATTTAGACTTCAAATGGTTCATCTTCTCGATCAACTTCTTACCCATCGCCTTACGTAAGGCATCACTCTCACCACGCGTGAAGTTAGCGAGCAAACGGGATAGAAGCATGACCTGCTCCTGATAGACCGTAATACCGTATGTATCTTTCAGGTAGCGTTCCATGACGGGAATGTCGTACTTGATCTCTTCCTTACCCTGTTTACGGGCGATAAAAGAAGGGATGTAATCCATTGGGCCCGGGCGATACAGGGCATTCATGGCGATCAAGTCCTCGAATTTAGAAGGTTGCAACTCCTTCAAATACTTTTGCATACCGGCGGACTCGAACTGGAATGTACCGGTTGTCTTTCCGTCGCAATACAATTTATAAGTCTTGGGGTCCTCCAGACTGATATGGTCGATATCCAGATCATGTCCGGTAGTCAGTTTCACGTTCTCGATCGCTTCCTTGATGATGGACAAGGTCTTCAAGCCCAAGAAGTCCATCTTGATCAATCCGGTTTCCTCGATCACGGAACCCTCGTATTGGGTAACCAGCATCTCCTCGCCGGTATCCTTGTCTTTCGCCGTACTGACAGGTACGACATCCGATATATCATAACGTCCGATAATGACACCACAGGCGTGTACACCCGTGTTACGGACGTTGCCTTCCAGCATCTGGGCGTATTTCAAGGTATCCCGTGCCAGCGGGTCATTTCCGTTAGCCGCCTCTTTTAGTTCCGGCACATACTTGATGGCGTCGCCCAATTTGAACTTCTTCATGTCGGGGATCTTATCCGGAACCAATTTGGCTAACCGGTTCGATTCGGATAACGGTAATTTCTGTACCCGAGCGACATCCTTGATAGCAGACTTGGTAGCCATCGTACCATAAGTAATGATATGAGCCACACGCTCGGCACCGTATTTCTCCGTTACCCAGCGTAAGACCTCGCCACGGCCATCATCATCGAAGTCGGTATCGATATCGGGGAGGGAGATACGGTCCGGATTCAAGAAACGCTCGAACAGGAGGTCATATTTGATCGGATCGATCTTGGTGATCCCTAAGCAATAAGCTACGGCAGATCCGGCGGCCGAACCACGTCCCGGTCCTACGGATACACCGAGTTCCTCACGAGCGGCACGGATGAAATCTTGTACGATCAAGAAGTAGCCGGGGAAACCCATGGTCTTCATGATATGTAACTCGAAGTTCAGACGCTCCTTTACTTCATCGTTCAAGGGGTCTCCGTAAAGCTCCTTGGCTCCGTCGTATGTCAATTTCGCCAAATAGTCGGCTTCCAGCTTGATGCGGTATAGTTTGTCGTATCCACCTAATTTCTTGATTTTGGAGTGCGCCTCTTCCTCGCTTAATACGACATTACCGTTCTCGTCTCGGGTGAATTCCTCAAATAAATCATGCTCTGTCAATTTCTGACGGTAGGACTCCTCGGTACCGAACTCCTCGGGAATGGCGAAAGTCGGCATGATAGGACCGCTGTCGATGGAGTAGAATTCTATTTTGTCGGCTATCTCGAGCGTATTACTCAAAGCTTCGGGGATATCGGCGAAGATGGTGTTCATCTCGGCGGTTGTCTTCATCCATTCTTGCTTGGAGTAGCGCATACGCTTGGGGTCGTCCAAGTCTTTGCCGGTACTAAGGCAGATCAGGCGGTCGTGGGCCTCAGCGTCGTCGGCATTGACGAAATGGACGTCGTTGGTGGCGATTAGCTTGATATTATGTTTGTGAGCAAGTTCGATCAGTACCTTGTTCACCTCTTGTTGATGCGGGAAAATCGTGCAATCGGCGTTGGGGTCGTGTGTCTCGTGCCGTTGCATCTCAAGGTAATAGTCTTCTCCGAATAAGTTTTTGAACCATTTGATAGACTCCTCGGCCTTATCGATTCGTCCGTGCATGATATGCTGCGGGATCTCTCCACCTAAACAGGCGGAGCAGATGATCAGATCCTCGTGGTATTTCTCCAACAACTCTTTGTCGATACGCGGACGTCCGTAGAATCCTTCCGTCCATGAGAGGGATACCATCTTGATCAGGTTCTTGTATCCGTTCTTATTTTTGGCCAGAACGATCAAGTGCCAGCCGCTACGGTCGTCTTGCGAGGCCAGCTTGCTATGCCTTCCGTTGCGAGCGCAATAACATTCGCACCCGATGATCGGCTTGAAGATGGAAGCTTTCGCTTCGGCGATTTGTTTTTGTAGTTCCGTTATCCTTTGTTGTTCCTCATCGGTTGGAGCATCCTTGGCCAGCAGCGGTTTTAGTTCTTTCTCGGAGTCCTTGATGATCCCGAGAGGTTTACTGTTCTTTTTGCTAACCTTATTGAAAAACTCCTTGATACCGAACATAACGCCATGGTCTGTTACGGCGATCGCACGCATTCCGTCTTTGTACGCTTTGTCGATCAATGCGTCGATGGATGCCTGTCCGTCCAGCAAGGAATACTGGGTATGTACGTGTAAATGAATAAACGGTTCCATATATATTAATGTATAGTCTGGTGCATATTGAAATGAGTGCATAAAGGTAGGAAATATTTTTAGTACGAGAGAGGTTGTTTTGCTTTTAAAAAAACACGTACGTCTTTTTCCGGAAACACGTACATGTTTTTGGAAAAAGACGTACGTGTTTTCTGAAGGATATAATGAGGTTATAATATGTGTGATTCTATAGAATCTATATGTTATATAAACAGATGTTGTATTGATATTTTGCTTGATATAAGCCGTATATCGTGACAGGAGGTTTTCGTGAGGTGCTCGAACTAGCGGATGGAAGATAGTTATGAATGGCGTTTTTCTGCGTGAAAAGCGAATCTCCGGGAGTTCTGTTTACAAAGTGTCATTTTGCTAGAGCAAGGGAGACTAATCTATCGTAAAAGGTGATCTTACTTTTGATTAATGTTGCAAGGATAAGATGTATCATGTTGTGCCATTCGTTAAAGCTTAAATGGCAAAGCCGTGCTTTTTATACCGCTTTCTTATAGGTTTCAGTAGGATAAATGTAGATGTTATTGAAAAATGTATATCTTTGCTTACTATTAGAAGGAAAAGCAAATGAGGAAGTTTATGAGAAAGATCGGATTGTTGTTGATTGCCGTGATGATGATTTTACCGGCGATGGCTCAGGTTTCTTTCGGCGTACGTGCCGGAGGCGCTTATTCTTCGTTGATCCAGAAGGTGGAGGATACGTATGAGGCGGGAGCCCGCTTCGGTTTCAGCATAGCGGGTTTGGCGGATATTCCTTTGAGCAAGAATAAAAAATGGTCGCTTCGTCCTGAGGTGGCGTTCGTGAACCAAGGTGGCGCTTATTATTCGAATCAGGATATACATGGGATGGCGCTTCATAATAAATGTTGGTATTACTCTTTGCAGATTCCCGTGAATGTGGCTTATACATTTACCTTCACGGACGTTCATCTGTCCGTATTCGCCGGTCCTACCTTTGATTGGTCCTTGTTTGGCAAGATGAAGAGCCGGGAGACCAATCCGGATCTCCATTTCGGCGTGTCCGATGAGAAGGACTTGAAACCTTGCGACTTTGGCATGAATGTCGGCCTATCGGTAGAATATAGTAACTTTTTCTTCTCCGTAAGCTCCCTATGCGGCATGATAGACCGCCGGGCCTTGAAGCGTGACGGCGAGACTTCCGTTTACCAGAATAACGTGACGTTCTCATTGGGATATTACTTCCGGAAATAGGATATGACTTATAATGATAAAAAAATAGAGTTTGCCGTTTTTTGTATCGAGGAGGTCGCTAAGCGGTTGAATGAACTTCCAGAGAATGTTTATCGTAAGCTCGAATGTTCTGGCTTAATGGATGATTTCATTATAGGTTGTTATGACGCTTTACATACGGAAAGCCGGGAGCATATTGTAGATGATATCATAGAGGCTCTTAGGAATCGGGAGAAAGGAGGGGCTTCATGCTAAAAGTATACCATGGCTCTACGTTGTGCGTGAGTAACCCTTTAGCGGGTGCTTGTCGGGATAATCTTGATTTTGGAAAAGGCTTTTACGTGACTGACTTAAAAGAGCAAGCGGAGACATGGGCTAAACGGGTCGCTATGGTAAAGAATTGCGAGGAGGCTTATTTGAACGTCTATAATCTGGATATTGAAACGATAAGGTTGGAATATCGTGTGCTGAGTTTTAGCTCATACGATAATGATTGGTTAGATTTCGTGATATCTAGCAGAAGAGGTGAGTGTCCGTGGAAAGGATACGACATGGTGGAAGGTGGTGTCGCTAACGATCGGGTATTTAATACGATTGAGCTTTATTATACAGGACTGATCCCGAAAGAAGAGGCGCTTAGACGTCTTCGTTTTGAAAAGCCCAATAACCAATTATGTCTGATCAATCAATCATTATTGGATAGCTGCTTGTTTTTTGTGGAAGCCATTCTATTAATAAAGGAGGGAGAGCTTTATGTCCCAAGCAAATGAAATATTACTCCAGATGAAATATGCCCGTATTATAAACGGTCTGGCTGAGCGGCTGCATATTGATAACCGTAAAGCGTTGCGTCTTTTCTATGAATCGAATACTTATGTCTATTTGCGGAAAAAAGTGGGAGACTTGCATTGTATGAGCGATGCTTACTTGATTGATGAGCTCATGATTGAATATACGAACAAGCAAGGATCTTAATAACTTGAAAAATAGTAGGATTTGTTTGGAAGTTCGGATAAAAGCCGTACCTTTGCAAGCCGATTATTATCAAATTGTACTAAGAGTTTAGTTCTTAGCACGTTGTTGCATCATGTGTCCGTTGTGACAATGTTGGTAAGGCTAGTTTTTTGAGTTATTAATTAATTTAATTTTTAAGCAGTGGATACTTTAAGTTTTAAGACCATTTCTGCAAACAAGGCAACTGTAAACAAAGAGTGGGTCATTGTTGATGCTGAAGGCCAGACGTTAGGTCGCCTTTGCGCTAAAGTAGCGAAGCTTTTGCGCGGTAAGTACAAACCCAATTTCACTCCGCACGTTGACTGTGGTGATAATGTAATCATCATCAATGCAGACAAAGTCGTTCTGACTGGTAACAAGTGGAACGATCGTATTTATTTGAGATATACCGGATATCCCGGTGGACAGATCGAGTATACTCCGGCTGATCTTTTGAAGAAAGGTGGCGACCGTCTGTTCCGTAAAGTAGTAAAAGGTATGTTGCCTAAGAACCGTCTGGGTGCAAAGTTGTTGAACAACATGTACGTTTATGAGGGAACTGAGCACAAGCACGAGGCTCAACAACCTAAGTTAATCGATATAAACTCATATAAATAATCACGATGGAAGTAGTAAATGCAATAGGAAGACGTAAAGCGGCAGTCGCTCGCGTATTCGTTAGCGAAGGTACGGGAAAGATCACGATCAACAAACGTGAGCTGGAAAAATACTTTCCTTCTTCAATCCTTCAGTTTATCGTAAAGCAGCCGTTAGCAAAGTTGAACGTCGCTGAGCAATATGATATTAAGATCAACCTTGACGGTGGTGGTTTCAAAGGTCAGTCTGAGGCTGCCCGTTTGGCTATCTCTCGTGCGTTGATAAAGATTAATCCGGAAGATAAGGCTGTCTTAAGAGCGGAAGGATTCGTAACTCGCGATCCTCGTGCTGTTGAGCGTAAGAAACCGGGTCGTCCGAAAGCTCGTAAGAGATTCCAGTTCAGTAAACGTTAATGTTATTTGTGAGTCCCTTACAAGTAAAGCGAAGCGTTTAGTATCTAAATTATCGGGATTCTTTTTACATGTGGACATGCGGAAAGACTACCTGATGGTTGAAATTAAACAAAGAAAGTAAACGATTTAAGAAAAAAACAATGTCAAGAGTAAATTTTGATCAATTATTAGAGGCTGGTGTACACTTCGGACACTTAAAAAGAAAGTGGAATCCCGCTATGGCTCCTTATATCTTCATGGAGCGCAATGGTATTCATATCATTGACCTTTATAAAACAGTTGCTAAAGTAGACGAAGCCGCTGAAGTTATGAAGAACTTGGCTAAACAAGGCAAGAAAGTTCTTTTCGTGGCTACCAAAAAACAAGCTAAACAAGTTGTCGCTGATAAGGCTGCTTCCGTAGGTATGCCTTACGTTATCGAGCGCTGGCCGGGTGGTATGTTGACCAACTTCCCGACGATCCGTAAAGCTATCAAGAAGATGGCTACTATCGATAAGATGACAAAAGATGGTACATTTGATAATCTTTCTAAGAGAGAAAAACTTCAAATCACTCGCCAACGCGCTAAGTTGGAGAAGACTTTAGGTTCTATCGTAGACCTTACTCGTCTTCCGTCAGCGTTGTTCGTTGTAGACGTGATGAAAGAGCATATCGCTGTTCGCGAGGCTAACCGTTTGGGTATCCCTGTATTCGGTATGGTTGATACGAACTCTAATCCGAACAATATCGACTACGTTATCCCGGCTAACGATGACGCTACAAAGTCTGTAGAGGTTATCTTGGGCGCTATCTGCGAGGCTATGAACGAAGGCTTGCAAGAGCGTAAGGCTGAGAAAATTGACGCAGAGGCTGCTGAGGAAGCTCCGAAAAGAGAGCGTAAGGCAAAAGCTGCTGTTAAGAAAGAACGTACGAAGAAAGAAGACGACGATGCGTTGAACGCTAACGTTGCCGGTAAGTTCGCGAAAGACGAAGAATAATTCGATTGACAATTGACGTTGACAATTGACAATTAGAATACAAATACAATGGGCAGTTGGCTTTTGACAGGATTTGTCAATTGGCAACTGTCCATTGTCAATTTTTGAAAGTATAAACATTTTAAAGATAAAGGAAATAAGATTATGGCTGTAACAATGGCTGATATTACCAAGCTGCGCAAAATGAGTGGAGCTGGTATGATGGACTGTAAGAAGGCTTTGACAGAGTCTGACGGTGACATCGAGAAAGCAATGGAAATTATCCGTAAAAAAGGACAGGCTATCGCCGCTAAACGTTCTGATCGTGAGGCTGCCGAGGGTTGTGTGTTAGCTAAGAAGGATGGCGAGTTTGCCGCTATCATCGCTTTGAAGTGCGAAACAGACTTCGTGGCTAAGAATGAGGACTTCGTAGCTTTGACTCAGGCTATCTTGGACGCTGCCGTGGCTAACAAATGCCGTACTTTGGACGAGGTGAAAGCTTTGCCTATGGGCAAGGGTACTATCCAAGAAGCTGTTACGGATCGTAGCGGTATCACTGGCGAGAAAATGGAGTTGGATGGCTACTGCGTAGTTGAAGGTGCTTACACTACTGTATACAACCATATGGGTAAGAACCAACTTTGTACGATCGCCGCTTTCAACAAGGAGTCTGAGGAAGCCGCTCACAATATCGTTATGCAGATCGCCGCTATGAACCCGATCGCTATCGATGAGGCTGGTGTTCCTGAGTCTGTAAAAGAGAAAGAGATCCAGGTTGCTATCGAGAAGACGAAGGCTGAGCAGGTACAGAAGGCTGTAGAGGCTGCATTGAAGAAGGCTGGTATTAATCCTTCGCATGTAGATAGCGAGGCTCACATGGAAAGTAACATGGATAAGGGCTGGATCACGGCAGAGGATGTAGCTAAGGCTAAAGAAATCATCGCTACTGTTTCCGCTGAGAAGGCGGCTAACTTACCTCAACAGATGATCGAGAATATCGCTAAGGGTCGTCTGGGCAAGTTCTTGAAAGAGGTTTGCTTGTTGAACCAAGAAGACATTATGGATGGCAAGAAGACTGTAAGAGAGACAATGAAGGAGATCGATCCTGAGTTACAAATCTTGGCGTTCAAACGTTTCACTTTGCGTGCTGAATAATTGCGGTAACGTATTTGATATAAAGAAAAAGGCGGTACAACCCAATGTATCGCCTTTTTTATGAAGTATAGCTTACTTGCCCATAGAAGATATACTTACTTGTCCAATGCAGTATATCTTACTTTGCCAAGTAAGTATATCTGTTTAATTTTTTCTTATTTCAATGCGGCCAACGCATCCTTAATACGTTTGATCGCCTCCACGATATTCTCATCGCTGGTAGCGTAACTCATGCGGATACACTCAGGTGCCCCGAAAGAGGTACCACCTACGCAAGCTACGTGCGCTACTTCTAAGAGATACATAGCTAAGTCATCAGCGTTGTTGATTACACGGGTTCCATCTGTCTTGCCGTAATAATAACTACATTTGGGGAATAAGTAGAAGGCGCCTTCCGGCTTATTCACCTCGAAGCCCGGAACTTCTTTCGCTAAATTAACGATTAAGTCACGACGACGTTCGAAGGCCTTGCGCATTTCCTCAACGGGTTCTTGTGAGCCTGTATAAGCCGCTTCCGCCGCTTTTTGAGATACGGAGCAAGGGCCAGAGGTATATTGTCCTTGTAATTTATTAACCGCTTTCACGATCCATTCCGGTCCGGCGATGAAACCGATACGCCAGCCAGTCATCGCATACGCTTTGGAAACGCCGTTTACGATAACCGTACGGTCTTTCATTCCTTTGATAGAAGCGATGCTGTTGTGTTTACCAATATAGTTAATATGTTCGTAGATCTCATCCGCTATAACGATGATATCCGGATGCTTTTTCAATACTTCCGCTAAACCTGCCAATTCCTCGGCGCTGTAAACAGAACCCGTCGGGTTGGAGGGAGAGCAAAGGATTAACGCTTTTGTCTTAGGTGTAATAGCGGCTTCCAGCTGAGCTGGAGTGATCTTGAAATCTTGCTCGATACCAGCCGGAACGATAACGGGAGTTCCTTCCGCTAACTTCACCATCTCCGGATAGCTTACCCAGAAAGGGGCAGGGATGATAACCTCGTCCCCCGGATTTACCAATACCATGACCGTGTTACAAACGGATTGTTTGGCACCGTTTGCGCAAGAGATCTGGCCTGCTGTATATTCCAGTCCATTCTCGTTCTTCAATTTGGCAACGATAGCATTACGTAATGCCGGATAACCCGCTACGGGAGAATAACGTGAGAAATTATCGTCAATCGCCTTCTTCGCGGCTTCTTTAATGAAGTCGGGAGTATTGAAATCGGGTTCTCCCACACTTAAGTTGATAACATCGATACCTTGAGCTTTCAACTCACCGCTCTTTTGTGACATCGCCAATGTTGCTGAAGGCGATAAACTCGCTAAACGATCTGAGACTTGTGTCATGACATTGCTTTTTGTATAGGTTGTTTTATTATTATGCGACAAAAGTAATCAATAATCGGAATTCTTGCAACGTTCTGATAACTATTTAATGTTATGCAGCACATGCCCCATACGTTCTTTCTTCGTTTTCATGTAGAATTCGTTGTATGGATTTGGTTTCACCTCGATAGGAACGTTCTCTACTACCTCAAGTCCGTAAGCTTCCAGACCTACGCGTTTTACCGGATTATTGCTCATCAGGCGCATTTTCGTTACGCCGATATGACGTAAGATCTGTGCTCCGACACCATAATCTCGCTCATCCGCTTGATGGCCTAAATGCAAGTTCGCGTCCACCGTATCCAAACCATCCTCTTGGAGCTTGTATGCTTTCATCTTCTCCATCAATCCGATGCCTCGTCCTTCTTGGTTCAGGTAAACGATAACGCCTTTGCCTTCTTGGTCGATGCGGCGCATAGCCTCGTGCAGTTGCTCTCCGCACTCGCAACGCATGGAACCGAAGATATCACCTGTAGCGCAAGATGAGTGCACGCGTACTAAGATAGGCTCGTCTTTCTCGAATTTACCCTTTATCAAAGCTATATGCTCTAATCCATTGCTTTTCTGGCGGAAAGGAATGAGACGGAAATGTCCGTACTCGGTAGGGAGATCTACCTCTACGCCGTTCTCTACGATCGATTCGGTCCGGAGGCGATAAGCGATCAGGTCCTTGATGCAAATAATCTTGATATCGAATTTCTTGGCTACCTCAATTAATTGCGGCAGACGTGCCATGGTTCCATCCTCGTTGATGATCTCGATCAAGGCTCCGGCGGGATATAAACCGGCTAACCGGGCCAAATCCACGGCAGCCTCTGTATGACCCGCACGGCGAAGTACGCCACGAGAGCGGGCACGGAGCGGATTGATATGTCCGGGACGTCCCAGATCGGATGGCTTGGTCTTTGGATCTGCCAGCGCCAAGATCGTTTCCGCACGGTCGTACATGGAAACGCCGGTCGTACATTTCCCTCCTAATTTATCTACTGTTATCGTGAAAGGAGTACCTAATAAAGAGGTGTTATTGGCAACTTGCATATCCAGCTCCAACTCTTGGCAACGTTCTTCCGTGATCGGGGCGCATAATACACCTCGTCCGTTTTTCAACATGAAGTTGATTTTTTCCGGGGTTACTTTCTCGGCCGCGATGATAAAGTCTCCTTCATTCTCCCGGTCCTCGTCGTCTACAACGATTAAGAACTTTCCTTCACGGAAATCCTCGATAGCTTCTTCGATGGTGTTTAATTGAATCTCGCTCATATTTATTGATTATTTATATCCGAGTTATTTTTTAGCAAATGTAATGAATATATCATATTGATCAGCTCCTTACTGGTCTTTTGTACCATGACGATATCATGCCGTAGCAATTTACGTTGGTACGTAGCCAATAGGTAGATCGGCAATCCCAGTGGGAAGAAAATACCGATAGCCAAGGCAAGTTTCCCGTTTATATGCTTGCTTAGCTTATTATTGTAACCTCCGATGACCGGGTAGTCCATCAATTTATTCAGGAGTAAATTCTGGTCGGAATTACTTAATTCCTCCACGATATTTTCCGTGTCCTGAGCTAACAGTTCCGCTGTGTTATCTTTTCCGCCTTGTTTCCAAAATGTCAGATAATTGATCCAACGTTTATGGTTTGCCAGATAAGTCGTGCTTTCTTCCACTAATTTCTCCAGTTGAGGAAGGGTTGCCTCATAATCGGGGGTGTATATGATAACCTCTTTCCGCTCCACTTTTCTCCCTTCACGCTTACCTATTAAGTTCTTCAAGGCATTCACGTAAGTGTCGGCATTCAAGATAACAGAATCTTTTACCGCTTTATAGGTTAGGAATATACCCATAGGTGTTAAGACCACGGAGCTAAGCCACATACCTTCCCATGCGTCCCAAACGCCGTCGCGTGCCATCTTGAAGCCCATATTATCTATAATATAATAGAAGATAAACAAGATTACCGAGATAACGACCGGTACGCCCAACCCACCTTTACGGATGATGGCTCCTAAGGGCGCTCCGATAAAGAAGAACATGATGCAAGCGAACGATACCGTGAATTTCTTATGCCATTCCGTCAAGTGGCGGCGTACCTTATAGGCCTCGTCGCCAACCGTGGCCGCACGGAAATAATAGTCGGTCTTGATATTCTCGATCGAGGATTTGGCCCGGCCTAATAAAGCCGCTTTACTACTCGGTGCCTGCGCTTGGTAAAGACTGTCGAAATCCAACTGGATGGTAGGAGTGATTACCGGCAATTTTTCCTGCTGCTCGTCTGGTTGCCCCTCGGCTTCACTCTCTTTTTTAGCTCGTAAGGACTTTAGTGTTTTTACGTATGAGGCATCGTAAATGCTTTTTGCGTTCACGTCCTTGATGCTATCCAAGCGTACGCCCATCGAATCGATAGAGGTTTGTAAATCCTTCAAGTTTTTTCCCATATATTGGTTCTGCATGAAAGATTCGTCGGTACGGTTGAAATTCGCGTCGAATTCAATCAAGATATCCTTGCTGCTGAATGATTCCCGTCGATAGGGGACGGCGGTTCTCGCTTGCGTCGTGTTGGCTTGGCTTTTACCTACGTTCTCGAAAGATTCTCCGTTAAATAAAGATAGGACAAGGAATAATTTATCGGCGGATGTCTTTAGCCGTCCGGAGTCCGCTACGATTACACGGGCGTTATTGAATCCTTCCGAATAATCATAGATCATCACGTCTTTTAATAAACCGTCCTTCGGGTCCTTTTTCTTCACATATACATTGAATCCGGGAATATCTTTGTAGAATGAACCTTCCGGAATATCCAATTCCGGTGATTTCTGGCGCATGGAATATAATAATGTATATAGCTTGACTTGGACAACGGGCATTACGTTGTTTTGGAAGAAAAAGGCTCCCACGCTCACAAATAGTAGCGTTACGATCAAAGGACGCATGATATGTATCAATGATACCCCGGCAGACTTCATGGCCAGTAATTCCAGACGTTCCCCTAAATTTCCAAAAGTCATTAATGAGGCTAATAGAATAGCCAAGGGAAGTGCCATCGGGACAAGAAACAAGGCCGCATACATAAACATCTCCGCTAATACAGGGATACCAAGGCCTTTTCCCACCATATCGTCGATGTATCGCCAAAGAAATTGCATCAACACAATAAACAGACAAATACCGAATGTCATAAGAAACAACGGCAGGAATGTCTGCAGCATAAATGTATATAATCGTTTTATTCTCAACATTGCCTAATCTGGTTGAAGTGGCAAAAGTAGTGTAAAAAACGATAACACCCCACAGATTTCTGTAAAACTACTCTAAATACCAAGCGTTCGCTTCAAATCTTCCACTTGCGAGTCCCATAAATTAATGGAATCTTTTTTCTCCCCGGGTTCGGAGAAATCCGTAATCTCAAGTGCCGTAGAACCTGTTAATTCGATTGTATGGATTATAAATTCGAAATAAGCGTTCTCATCTTCCTCGTCCACCCAGCGGTAACGGATAAAGTTCTCCGGCTTGGAGTCGATCACTGTTGCCTCTTGGGCCTCTTTACTCCATTTAAAGGTGTAGAGATTATCATTTATAATGACCTCGTCGGCGAACCAAGCGGAAAGTCCCAAAGCGGTGGTTAGGTGATTCCACAAGCTTCGTCGTGAAACTTTATCGAAAATGTATTCGATATGAAACTTCTCTTTCTTCATTGTTCTTATCCTTATATTTGCCGCAAGATACATAAAAGATTTGAAAACGACTAATTTTAATGATGAAAAAAGTAACTAATAACTAACTGATTAGGTGGAGGTCTTAAAAATTAAGCGAATTTTTTTATTGAAAATGTTGTGTAATTCAAAAATAACCCCTACTTTTGCACCGTCAATAAGAGAAATAGTGACAATGAAATGATGGCGAGATAGCTCAGCTGGTTAGAGCGCATGATTCATAATCATGAGGTCCCCGGTTCAATCCCGGGTCTCGCTACCTAGAAAAGGAGGTCGATTTTTCGATCTCCTTTTTTCTTTTGCTATCAGATGGTCTTTTGGGAGGATAAAAAAACCTGAACAATCTTTCTCGTAAACGATCTTGATTGTTCAGGCAAAATAATTATGTAACCTCGCGGTTATGTTAATTAGGTTTGCCTACATCATAATTTAAGGGTAATTATATATGTAAGCAGGGTCATAGGGTAAAATTTCGCAAATTGCTTTGCTTGATTTATAAATACAAAGATATGTATGTCTAAATGTTTTGAGTGATGGTATTTGTCTCAATAGGAGAATGTATTTCTATCATATAAATAACGCACGCCTCGGAAATCATCTGAAGCGTGCGTTTAGCATATAAAATTTAAATCTAGTTACCCTTGTTTATGTAGTGACCCTGCTGTGATTTTTATATGCTTACCCTAATGTCTGTTGCGAATATATTCATAATATTCATAGGTTGTATCTTTATTTGATCGGTATTTGTATCAGTTTAGTGTGTAAAACTATCAACAGGTGGAGTGGGCCTTGTGATGAAGCGGGTTTCCGTTAATATTTAAATAAAGTTAAGACGGTGTTCGTGTCAATATCATGGGTATTCCTATCACGGAGAATGCGGTTTTTGAGAGAAAAACAGCGCACGCCCGAAATTCTCTAATCTCGTGACGTGCGCCAAAGCATATAAAAATTGAGGGTATCTTAATTCAGTGTTATATGTTGGATAACGGTTGCCCAGTCGGCAATTACAATATTAGCCGAAACTTCTCCAGAGTACTTGAAAGTGATCTCGGTGCGTTTTCCGGGGTTTGCAGCGAATAATTCTCCGTTTTTGTCTTTTTCGCTAGAAAAAATAAGATCACCGTCCTTGTAAAGCTCTATCGTTATATTTTGAGCCGGAAAAATGGCTTGGGCTTCTGTTGTCAAATTACCTTTTTCGTCAAAAGAAGCGGGGAAAGCGAATTCAACCTCTTCTCCTGTTGGGTTGCCATTGTAGTCCAATGAGCTTTTTGTATTTTTAATTCGATATTCAAAATTTCCGGCATTACTCCCTAGATACTTGATCAGTCCTTTCGTTGAAAGCTGGAAAATTGAAGTTTTGCGAATGATTTGTAATTCGTTTGATACGGTGGATTTTGTTGAAGAGTTCTTATGAAGCGTAACTTGTCCATAGAACAAATCGCTCGGAATATTAGCTATGCCGTTATTCTCTTTTAGACTGACTTGCAAATCGGATATAATATTGGCTTTGCTCATGTTTGAAATCTCTTCGTTTCCAGAATTGATTCCACTCCATGCGATCACGGTTATGTCATTACTGTTCGGGCAGTTAATGTCTATAGCCCGGCGAGATAAAATTGTAGATTTGTTTACATTAATCTGCTCGAAGAAATCGTTGTTTTGATCGAAGACAAATAATGTAGCTCCATTCACCTCTCCCTTGGTCGTAATGTCGTTACCATCTGAATTCATTGCTTTTAATACCACGGAGAATGGCACTTCGGCTTGTTCAATAACCTCACTCGTTGTTGCTACTACGTCATTTGAATCATCCGTGCAAGCGGAGAATGACAAAACTGTGAAAATAACAGAAACCGCAAATACGCAATTTGCGAAAAAATTACCCTTTTTCATGACCCTACTTTTTATATGCTTTACCCTTAATCTAAGTGACTTGGTTTTTTTTGACCGCCCCTCAACGGTCTTTCCTTATCACTACATCGCGAATGTATGTATAAAAATCATAGGTTGTATCTTTTATGATGGGTATTTTTATCAAAAAGATTGAGTGTTGTGGAGCATTCCCCACAGATGTCAATGCCCACTACCTGTTCTTTCTGAAGAATAACAGC